>OHAM01002177.1_pt1 | contig 11128 bp, 9 predicted proteins | sample 1577161 | NCBI WGS metagenome assembly OHAM01 (sample SAMEA3541583, study PRJEB24748) | human gut metagenome | biome: human gut; feature: human-associated habitat; material: faeces | place: China | collected 2012
GGGGTGGGGGTAGTACATAATGACGAAAATAAGAATGGCGACCGTAGGTATCCGAGAGGGATGAATTATGGAAACGAATCGCCCGAATCTATTGCAGCGCAACGGATTCGGGCGATTTTCTCTGTGTCAATAAGGTTAGTAAGGGTAATTGTTATACGCGCCTTTGCACTACTTAAGTGTCACTGATACGGCATTTAGCCTGTTTTTTGAATCAATGATCGATTTATAAATATCTTTGATTCCAGCTTCTCTTGCCATGCTGACAACAAGATTTTCTTCCTTTACTCCCATTCTTAAACCCAGGATAATCCCGCTTGGAATCCATTCCATCATAACTGGCGGCTTCATTAGGCAAGCAGTTATCATACGCCATTCTTCATCGTATTCATGGCATTTCCTCTTGATCAGCGCTGTTCTTTCTCTTTCCCATGTACCATTCCCCACGCTATCATACAGATATTTGGGAATTGTCGTATCAGAAATTTCGTCGATCTTGTTCAGCATTACAAGTTTTGCGAAATTAGTAGCATTATACGGAGCGTCCGAATAGTAGATGGGATATAACGGTGTGCCGAAATTTTTGATTCCACAGTTTTGACATTTTTCCTGTTTCCCGCATAAATAGTTTTCTTTCTTTTCAAGATCATAAATCTGAACAAAGCCTCTGTGTTGGTCTGCGTATTTTAGCCAGAGAACCTCATTAAAACCATTCTCGGAAAAGCAAATAGACCAAGTGTCTTTCTTTATCTCATCTCGCAATGCAAGCGCAGAACTAAGAAAATTTTCGACGAGTCCATTTGAAAGCATCTTTGTCACATTGTCAGCTGTAAAAAAGGCTTTCTGCTCTTCAGTCAGCATGCCGCCAAGAATGTCCTTGACACCTTCTGTGACTGCTTCTGTGCTTTCACGAGTTTGAAATGCTGTCAGAAGTTCTTGGTGAATAGAGTCAATATCAATATGTAAAAATGTATCAAAGGGATCGTCATAATAGTTTGCCGAAGAAAAATAGAGCCTATTTGTACGAAGTGCTTCCAAGCTATTAAGATTGACAGGACGATAGCGAAATAAAAGTTTCGGAAACCGTATCGCTGCCATCAGTTGTTTTGCATCCTGTGATAGGTCAAGTCCGGGTAATGCGCATAAAGTTTTCCAGAACGCTTCTCGTTCTTGTGCATTCATTCTTTCGGCCCCCTATCTTCCACCGCATTCACGCCGCCAGCGCATTGGCATTGACCCGTTCAATCGCCTGTCGGATGCCTGCCCACACGGACAGGTCTGTGAACACTTCCACGATGCTGCCGTAGTCGGTAAACGGTGCTTCCTGCAAAACGGACATATCTTTCATCATGCCGTTATGAACAATGTACTCCACAATCTGGTTTACGAAGTAAATCTGCCTGCTGTCCAAGCTGGCATCGTTCAGATACTGCGCAAACGCCTCCTTTGCCGCGTTCATGTCAATCCCGACGATTTCTCGCACGAACTCGCCCAGCGGCTTCTGGCCGTACTCAGCCACATAATCCTGTTTCGTACCGACCTCGCTCCAGAGTGCTTTCTCCAGCGCCTGCACATCTTCCACAGTCAAAGGGACATTACCCTTTAGTTTGGCAATAACGGCGTCATTCATGTGCTGACGCACGTAGAATTCCGCCTTGGCCTTGTAGTTCTTCAGATCGTCGTTTTCCAGCTCAGATTCCTTCCAGTCCACAGACAGAATTTCGTCATCAAAATTCGTATCATAGCGCACTTTACTAACCGGAATATACTTGATGAGGTCGCGCAGATTCTCCCGGATGTACTCAAATTCATTGATTCCGGCGGTCTCCACATAGTCCGTATGCAAAATCTTGTCAATCAGCTCAGCCTGCACCATGATCTCCGGAATATTTGCCACAGCTGCAACGGCAGAGACCTTTTTAAACAGATCGCTCCGCGCCTTGCCATACTTCTTTCCCGCCAGGTACGCAAGCTCGATGCCGTATAGCAGCGCGTCGAACCGCAGCGCTTTGGCATCGTCCTCTTCCGGTGTAATAAGCGGCGCAAGCTCTTGCCCTATGAGCAAGGTATCCTCATAGGTCAGAGCGCTATAGCTGTCCGGTTCTGCATACCGCTCTACATATTTTAAATGCTGGCGGACAGCAAAGTTCTCTTTGTTCAGTTCCCGCACCTTGCGCACCATGTCCTCCACCAGCGTCTTGCGGAAGGCAATCAGATCCGTTGTCTGATACGCCAAGTCCTGCAATTTGAAGGCAATTTGGGCCTTCAGATGGAAGATTGCGCCTTGCAGGGCGATCATATTGGCGGTAGGTCTGCCCTTGTTCATGCGAAAGAACTCAAAGTTGCCGCAGAAGTCAAAAATATAGAACTTGTCCTTATCCTTACCATCCATCAGCCCCGGACACAGACGGGTGCCACGCCCAATCATCTGCCAGAACTTCGCTTTGCTCATGACCTTTTTAAAGAACACCAGATTCAGCACCTCCGGCACGTCGATGCCGGTGTCCAGCATATCCACGGAAATGGCGATTTGCGGCAGCTTTTTCGGATCGGAGAACTCGTCAATCGCGCTCTGGGCGTAAGTCATATAGTTATCAATGACCTTGGCAAAGCCGGGAAGGTGCGGGTATTCTTTATTGAAAACCGCGAGGATTTTCTCCGCATGGGTGTGATTTTTTGCAAAGATGATCGTTTTGCCCAGCTTACTGCCGTAGTCGATGGTCAGACCGTGGGTCATCAGCGTGTTCAGTACCTGTCGGATGGTGTCTTCATTGAAAATCCATTCGTTCAGCGCCGAGGATGCAATGCGCTCCGGTAATTCTCCGTTTTCATCTTCGAAGGTGCTCCCCCTGCTTTTACCGTCCTCATAGGCCTGCTTGTCCTCGTCGGAAAGCTCATCGTAAACGATGCCCTGTTCAATAAATTTCAGCTTCGTCTCTACCGACAGGAAATCCACCAGATACCCGTCCTTCACCGCCTGCGCCAGTTCATAGCCATAGGTGGGTACGCCGTTTTCTAGTTCAAATATCTCATAGGTGTTCTTGTCGATCTCGTCCTTGGGCGTGGCCGTCAGTCCCACCAGCGGGGCATCAAAGTAGTTGAAAATATCCCGGTACTTGTTGTAAACGGAGCGGTGAGCTTCGTCACAGATGACCAAATCGAAATGTCCGCAGGTGAAAAGCTTACCCTCTTCATCCTGCACGCTGTCAATAACATTGTACATGGTCTGATAGGTGGAAAACACACAGTGGGCTGTGTAGTTGTCCTTCTCCTCACAGAGATTGGTAACGGAGAGATCGGGCAGCAAATTCACAAAGCTGCGCTTGGCCTGCGTCACCAGACTGTTGCGGTCAGCAAGGAAGAGAATATTCTTCACCCAGCCGTGTTGGAGCAGCACATCGCATAGGGCGATGACAGTTCTCGTTTTTCCGGAACCGGTGGCCATGACCAGCAGCGCCTTGCGGCGGTTCCGGGCAAAGGCGTCGCAGGCAGCCTTGATGGCCCCCTCCTGATAGTAGCGCCCGGCGATCTTGCGGTCCACCATGACATTTTTCAGGCTCGTCCGCATACTCTGGAGATTGAAGAGCTTCTCCAGATCACGTTTGGAGTAAATGGCCGCACATTTCCGCTCAGGATACAGATTGTCCGTGATGCGGGTCTCAAAGCCGTTGGTCAGGAAGATGACCGGGCGGCGGTGATACTTTTTCTCCAACAGATCGGCGTAGAGCTTTGCCTGCTGGCGGCCCTTAGCTACGTCCACGCAGGTGCGCTTGGCCTCCACCACTGCCAAGGGGCGTCCGTCATCACCGTAGAGCACATAGTCTGCATAGCCGACCTCGGACTTGTTTGGCATACCGGGCAGCTCTACCTCATTCAGCCAGTCCTTGCTCTCCGTCCAGCCCGCATCTGTGAGCATGGTGTCGATATACAGCTTGCGGGTCTTGTATTCGGACAGGTCGAGGGGCTTTGGCACATAGGTCTGCTGCTGCTCGGCGCGACGGGCGGTGAGTTCCTCCTTCAGCGCAGCGTTTTCCGCCATCAGCGCGGCGAGCTCCACCTCCGGCACTTCCTGCACCGGCTCGGCGGAAACTTCGCTTTTCTGCGTCAGCAGCGCATGGTCGAAATGTCCTTCGGTGTAGTTCTCGCCGTAGCAGTACGCCACAAAATCCAGAAGAATATAGAGATTTTCCAGACACAGCGCCGCCTGCTCTTCGGTGATTTTCTTGCCGGTGTGGGCGGCGTTGTTGCCCATGCGACGGATCAGATCCATCCGCCGCCAGATGTCCGCGCCCACGATGTCCCGGAAGTCTTCGGTATTCATGAGGCTCACCAGAGAGTCCTGATAAGGCATGACCAGCGCCTTGTCCACGGAATACATCCACTTCACGGCAAACTCCATCGCCCTGCGGCAGTTCAGCACACAGGCAGAAGGATCGATATGTAGAATCCGCTCAGCGGAAACCGCAACGGAGGCGAAAGGGTCAAATTGCGGGTTTGCAGCGAAAATATCAAAGTTGGTCATGGATAGTCCCCCCACATCTGTTTCTCTGTATTTACGGTTCCGGAATAGCGCCTATTGTAATTGTTCTTGTAGTGCGCAAGCAAATTTCACAAAAAGAATTTCCAAAGTCGGTTATCGAGATATAGCTTTCCTCAAACTTCGTTTTGTTATATGGAGGGGCTTGATGCTCAATCGTTTTTATTTGTGATTCTATGTATTGGTGTTTCTTTAATGGCTCATATAGGGTTTTATTTGTGAGTGAAGCTAGTGTAGCGCTTTCAAGTAGCCCAAGGCGAATCAAATTATCAAAATATTTACCAATTTCAAATGGGTATTCACATTTAGCCAACTCTCCAACATTAGAAAAATTTTTAACAACGTCGAAACCCGCCTGTTCTTCATTTACACGCCGAAGGGTAATTGTCGGTATAATTGTATTTGAAGACATGTAACGAAGAATTTTAGCTTCATCAGGGCTAAGTTGCTTAATAATTTCTACAAAGGCAGGATGAAGTCCATCTTTCATTGTCTCGTTCATAGAGTTAGCCAGTAGTTGGGCATACAGTTCTCTTATTTCTATATCTTCCGTTATACTTGCGTTTTGTAGAGTTGGTACTGCAATTCTTGGGGATGGCGGAACAATATTCTCTGATGGTATATTTTTCAGCTTCTCTTCAAGCATTTTGCGCAAATCAGATAGTAGCTCTTCCCGCAACTGTGGATAATACTCTCGAAACATGGAAAGGGCCATATGCGTAGCGTCTGCCACGGATAATCCAATATGCTGCTCTGCGATGAACGTATTTCCGTGTGAGCCAAGTCCTGCATTTTGGTTGATTTCTGTCTTGTCATTCATCGTTTTTCCCTCCTTTATGGTTGTTCTGGATTCCGATAAACGTATTGTTGCTGCCAGACGATGTCTGATTGATTGTAGTAGAATTAGATTTGTGTTTTCCTGAAAGAACTTTTTTTATGAGTCCAAAAATTCCGGTTATGATGGCTACCGATACCGAGCCACAGATTGTTATTACCGCAACTTGCACGGTTGCGTCTAACGATGAAAACCATGCCATTTTGCTTCACCTCACCCAAAATATTTCTGCATCAAGCTGTCAAACAGCAGCTGTGCTTCGTCCAATGCCTTCTGTACGGCAACTTTTGATTTGTCGGTCTGTTCGACGAAAGTTGCGAACTGCTCCTGCAGCTCCATAGGAGGCAAAATAATACGAGCTTTCTTAATTTCGCCAAGGTGCAAATTGGGAACACCGATTCCTTTGAGACTTGCATCAAATTGTTGTTTCGTCTCTGCGGCATTTATTGCTGCCCATAAATAGGTCGGATCCACACCGTGTGGCCTTATGAGCGCAAGACTAACATAGATATCGAACACCTCATCTCTATCTACTATAGCCGCGATACCCGTAGTACCATTCTTTGCAAGCAATATGTCACCCCTCCGAGGCGATATACGGGCATATAGCTCTCGATGGAGCTCTTCAGGGATGTATTTTAGGTGCGACCAATCGACTTTCCCAGTGGTTACGTCTTTGGATGAAAGAAATTTATATCCATTTTCCACATCGGTAGTATATGTAGGCGTTTGATGCGTTCCATCTTTGATCGGTGCAGAAACATCTTGTAGCGTTACAACGCCGAAACCGAATCTGTTATCGTGAATGGTGCCAAACAGTTCGATAAATCGGGCTTTGACCAGTTCGTCCAGCTTTTGGAGCTGCTGCTGACGCAATCGAACGATTGAGATTATTCTATCAAATTCGCTGGTAATATGTCGCTGATTTTCTAATGTGGGGCATTCTATCTCTACAGATTTTAAATCTGAACTATTGGCCCGTGGCATTTTGGCACCGCTTGTTTTTTCGTTTATATATGCCACAAATTTTGGTGACCGTAGAAAATATGTGAGATATTCTCTCGTAATATAGTTTTTATTAGGCTTCAGTGGAAGCATTTCTGAAGTTGCATACCCAGGGCAATCAGGGATAACAACTTTGTTTAGATATGGACGCAATTTAGAATAGAGAACATTATTAGTATCAAATGCGATGGTTGAGGTTCCGATTTTATCGAAAGGAACATACAAACGCTCATAGATATGCCCTGTGTTGCTTTCCACCATATCTAGATTTAGCAGCCAATATGATTCGCTTTCTGGAACACTTCCTTGCTGAATGGGGGCTATATCACCCAGTTTATATTTCGCCATATTTCACTCCATTACAATCCAAGCAGCTCTTCCAGCTTGCTCATTTCCTCACCAATCTCCAGTTCCAACTCTCTCAGCTGGGCCATGATCTCGCTGGTGGGCGGGTACTCCACGGGCTTATACTCGGTTTTCTTGTATTTATTGATGGACAGGTCATAGCCATTTTCTACGATCTCCGCCTTGGGCACGAAGAAGGATTTTTCCGTGCGCTGGCGGCCTTTTTCGGCATCCAGATTGCGGAACCGTGCAATGATATCAGGGATATCGTTGTCTGCCACCGGGCTGCGCTTATCGTCCAGCGAAAAGCCGTCGGCGGTCATATCATAGAACCACACATTGTCTGTACCACCGTGGCCGGTCTTGGTGAAGATCAGCACCGCGGTAGACACCCCTGCATAGGGCTTGAATACGCCGCTGGGCATGGAGATCACGGCCTCCAGCCGGTTGCCGTCCACCAGCTCTTTGCGGATGGCTTTGTGTGCGGTGGAAGAGCCGAATAGCACGCCGTCCGGGACGATGCAGGCGCAGCGTCCGCCGATGCGGAGCATCCGCAGGAACAGAGCCAAAAACAGCAGTTCCGTTTTCTTGGTCTTGCAGACTTTCAGCAGATCTGCCGAAACGGTGTCGGCATCCAGACTGCCCTTGAACGGTGGATTGGCAAGAATCAGAGAATACTTTTCCTTGTCCGGGTTTTGGTCGCTAAGGCTGTCCCGGTATTCGATAAAGGGGTTGTCAATGCCGTGGGTCATCATGTTCATCGCGCCGATGCGGAGCATGGTTCTGTCCATGTCGTAGCCGAAAAACATGTGGTTCATATAGTGATCCTTCTTCTGGCGGTTGAAGAAGATTTCTTCTTTGCGGTGCTCCTTCAGGTATTCACCCGCAGAAACAAGGAAGCCGGAAGTACCGCAGGCCGGGTCGCAGATCACATCGTCCGCTTTTGGGTCCATCAGCTCCACCATCATACGGATAATATGGCGCGGGGTACGGAACTGGCCGTTACGGCCGGACTGGCTGATTTTGCTGAGCAGATATTCATAGGTATCGCCCCGCACATCCACCGCCTGAGATTCGTTCATCAGGCGATAAATCTCGTCCAGCGCATCCACCACTTTGGATAGCAGAAGCGGCGTGGGCAGCTTGAAAATGGCATCGTCCATGTACTTGGAATAGGCGCTGTTCTTATCCCCGTGGAGGTTCTTGATGAACGGAAACACCCACTCCTGCATCACAGAGTACATTTTCCCTGCCGGGAAGTCATGAAACACACTCCATTTGAGTTGCTGACCGTCGATGGTGCGCTCACCCATCTGCACCTCATCGGTGAAGATGCTGGTATAAGGCAGCCCCAGCATGGCAGCCTCTTTTGCCCGGAGATTGTCCGAATCGTCCAAGTCGTGAATGAACATCAGATACGTGATCTGCTCGATCACATCCAGCGGGTTCACCAAACCGCCCGCTGCAAAAACATCCCAAAGGCCGTCGATTTTATTTTTCAGTTCGCCTGTAATCATTTATTCTCTCTCCCTGTTCCAAGTGTAAGAAGTGTACCGTCCGCCGCCGATTTTCAAGATTTCTCCAGACTTTATCAAATCCGCCAGTGCGCGCTGGACGGTGATCTGACTGATATCCGGGCACTTTTCCATGATTTCACTCTTGGTGATTTTGCCGAGGTGGTTTTTGATGATCTCCCGCACACGGTCGGGCTTGGACAGGCCCTTGGTGGTCAGCAGCTCGATCCGGCTCTCGAAATCCCGGTACGCCGCCACCAGAACACCCAGCATATAGGTGACAAAGGGGGCATAGTCGTTGGTTCCCTCATGCCAGTTATAGGAGCTGGCTTGCAGAGTCTCGTAATAGGTTTCCTTGGTATCGGAGATCAGTTTCTCAATACTGATATATTTGCCAACGATATAGCCGGAGCGGTACAGGAGCAGCAGTGTCAGGAGCCTGCTCATGCGGCTGTTGCCATCGTTGAAGGGGTGGATGCAGAGAAAGTCCAGTATAAAGATGGGAATCAGCAGCAACGGGTCGAGTTCAGCATCCTGCATAGCCGCTTCAAACGCGCTGCACAGCGCCGTAATAGCCTCCGGCGTTTCCCACGCAGGAACAGGCTCAAACCGGACAATCTGCTGACCGTCCGGCAGTTCTTCGGCAATCACGTTATCCGAATTTTTGAAGCAGCCGCCGATGGACTTCCCGCTGTATTTGTACAGATCCCGGTGAAGCTGCAAAATGATGGACGGCTTTGGCGGGATATAGTCATGGCTTTCATGGATCGTTGCAAGCACATCGCGGTATCCAGCAATCTCTTTTTCACTGCGAGTTTTTGGCATTGTTTTATCACGCACGATTTTCTTCAGTCTGTCATCCGTGGTGATAATTCCCTCGATGCGGTTAGATGCCTCTGTGCTCTGAATTTTCGCAACTTCCAGAAGTTCAGACAACGCATCCGCTTTAGCCTCGATAAAGAGATTTTGCCGCCCCTTGTATTCGTGAATCTGCGTCAGGTAGGCCACGATCTCTGGCGTCAGCAATTTGTTGTATTCTGTTTTGAAGTCGAACGCTCTCATGCACTGCCCTCATTTGAATTTCAATTTCATCAAATTTTATCGAATGATATAATTATAGTATATCCTTAAATTACATCGCTGTCAATATCAATTTTCTCATTTTTTGCATTAATGATAAAATTAGAATTTGGCTGTCGTCTGCTACGCATCATGTCCCCTCGCAGGCGCTGACAATCGAAAACTGTATCGTAACGATTTAAGATTGTCAGCAAAAAAGGAAGTCCGCCACTCATCGGTACGGACTTCCTTTTGCATTTTCTGAGCAGGTGTTCCAAACTGCGTTTTTACAGTTTGGGTACCCGTCTGCGAAGAAAATATGGGGAGTTCAGAGGGGAAAATCCCCTTTGACGCAGGGTTTCCAATAGGGGCGCGCAGCATCCCTGTTGGCACACGATTTTCCGTAGGAAAGTCTAGTGTGTTATACCTTTGCTTCCGGCTGACACTGGAAAGAGGCTGGCTTCGCCATCTGCTGTACGGACAGATAGCGGTTGGCAGACGCTTTTCAGCGGCAGGAGGACAGGCGGATTTTGTGACGCGGGCTGCGGTACAAATGCAGGATTTTTGAGAAGCAAAATCCGACTGTCCGGAAAAGGAAGCAGAGGTATATAAAAGCCCCCGTCCCGCCGCAGCGCCGCCGTTGTTTCAGCGCTTCTTCCGTTTTCCCTTGCCGTGGGTCATGGTCGTTTTCCCGCGCTGGCTGATGGGGCTTTTTAGGTACTTGGACAGTTTGAGTATTTCAATCAGTGAGACGAACTGCTCTTTCGAGAGTTTGTCATAATCAATGCCGAACGTAGCAAGGAATGACCGAATTTGCCTTTTCTCGGAACTGCCCTCAAAGTTCATTGCATCCTGTAATTAGTTCTGTATATTTTCTGCAAAGGAGACTTCATCCGCGGTCATGGTGTCGGGGCGGTGTTCACTCCGAATGTCACGGAGAATACCTTTCAGATCATCCGCAATCAGGCTTCCGAAATATTCATCTTTCCGAATCTGCGCCACTTCTAACGTCCGCAGGTGCAGGTCATTTTCCTCACTGCCGTTTTTCATCAGTGCTATCTGCCGGACGGCTTCCAGCACGGCATTCATATCGTTGACCCGCATATCCGCGATCAGGTCAACGTAAATCTCAGCATCCAGCATGAAGCGCTGGAAATCCTTGTGGCAGATCAGCTCCGACAGCAGCCGGCGGTTGAACTTGCCCGTTTTCAATACATCAATCGAAGCATCACTCAAATGTAGCTCATGCAGAGCTGTGTTCAATGTCACTTAGTTAGCAAGTAAGGAACCTCACAAAGACAGCACACAGCAAAGCCAGAGCAAGCTGTGTGCTGTTTTTTGCGACATCAGGGCATGACAACAAAGCGGATCGGAAAATCCGCTTTAAAAAGAATGTTCAAATCACAAAATAAATGAATACGACAAAATAGTATATTTCACGAATAAAATATGCCTTTCAAAAGAGGTCTCTCAGCGCACATCCTACACAAATAATGCAGGGTATCTACACAGATCGTGCACCCCTGGAACAAGCGCAATGCAGCGGGAATGACCAAGTTGGTTGTTTTGCAAGAATCATTGTCGCAGGGGGGTACATTATTTGTGTAGATACCTCCTTTCATCCGGAACATAATTCCGAACGATATTAACCTCTAAAATAATTTAATGCGGCAGAATGGTACATTTCACGAATATAATATGCCTTTAAAAAGAGGTCGCTCAAAACACACCCTACACAAATAATGTAGGGTATCTACACAAATCGTGCACCCCCTGAAACAAGCGCAATGCAGCGGGAATGACCAAGTTGGTTGTTTTGCAAGAATCATTGTCGCA
>OHAM01002205.1_pt1 | contig 10978 bp, 8 predicted proteins | sample 1577161 | NCBI WGS metagenome assembly OHAM01 (sample SAMEA3541583, study PRJEB24748) | human gut metagenome | biome: human gut; feature: human-associated habitat; material: faeces | place: China | collected 2012
GTGTGCTCTATCCAGCTGAGCTATATGGACGTGTCTGATATATGATTATAGCCCGGCAAAAGTCGAACTGCAATCCCTTATTTAGTTTTTCCAAGGCGACCGTTATAACGTAACCTCAGGAGGCGAACGCTCTATACTACTGAGCTACAGAGACATGCAGTCTAAAAAACTACGATATATATCTTACCAAACAGAAGCCGGAAAGTCAAGGAATCGCAACTTTTAGAGAAGTATTTCTTCAGGTTTTATTTCATTGTTTCAATCCACAGTCGGTAATTTAACGGAGACTGACTGTGATTTGCTTCGTGTCAGTGGGGGATACCGATTTCTCTCCGCCCACCACTGCCATTAAATTTCCCATTGGCAATTCATCTTACCACCTATAGAGGTGGGAAAATTTTGCTGTTGTTAGTTAAAATAAGGTCATACAAAGTTCTTTCTGCTGCCTAGAAAACTTCCCTATTTTTGACTCTGTTTCGCACGGTACGGTTCCAGATTTAAGGTTCCCTGCATCCAGATCTGCCCTTTGAACCGGCGTCCGGGTTGGGGTTCGCCTAAGAGATCTTTACTGTTGATACAGATCACAAATTCCAGGTCGTGGCTCTCGATCTTCATGCGATAAATTTCTTCTTTTGTATAAATATTTCGTATTTTCTCAACTTCTTTAATTTCTCCAATAATAGAATACTGATCACACTCCACGCCACACGGCATAAAGCAGGAGTCGATAATGGAGTAGAGATCCTCTTTCATCGCTCTTCTGGAGATCTGTGAGTAGAGATCAATATCCTCGATCGTCAGCGTCTCCATCGCTTCCTCGTCCCCGTTCTTTGCTGCCTCGATCAGACTGCTGCGGTCTTTTGCTGCAACCTTCGCCTTCTGGATCTGTTTCTGACTTTTTTTGATCGGAAGAAGGATCTTTCCTCCGATGGACATACCGGAAAAGCAGACGGATCCGATCTTTGAGTGATGCTCTTTATCCAGCATTTTTTCCCGGAATTCCAGGAAATTCTGGATATAAAAGATCAGTGTAATGCCGACTTTATTCTCGTCCACCATTCCGGAGTATGTCTCTTTCTCCGTATGCCGCTGGACTGAACACTCTTCCGTTGATCCGACAATGTTGCTCTCCAGATACGGGAAGTAAAATTCCCGCTCGAAGTCTCCATCATCATTCAGTTCCCCGACAATCGAGATGCCAAGTCCCGGGGCCACTTCCGTCCGCATTTCGCAGACATTGCTGTCCTCATCGACCTGGACACACTTCGTCATCGACGGCTGCCGTTCCAGCAGATCCAGAAGCTTTTCAATATCTTTTTTCTTTGTATACATGCTGAAACCAGCTGCACGTAAAAATTTATGCATATGGATCAATAATCTCCTTTATCCCCGCCATCGGGATCGTCCGGCAGTGCATCGTAATCCTCGATGGTATCTGTCTGGATCTCGACCTCTTCCACATCGTATGCGTCCGCATACCGTTTTACACGTTCTTCTTCATCTTCACGGCGCTCTGCCTGACGTCTTCTCAGCTCTTTCATGCGCTCGCTCTTCTTCCGCTCGCTGCTCGGAACCTCGATATCCTGCTCACCGGAACCACCTTTTCTCTCTTTCTTCTTTCCGGCTGCAGCCTTCTCTTTCTGGGCGATCCGTTCATCCATCGTCGGACGTTTTACATATCCCAGGGCCTGCTCCAGCGCCTCCTGTTCCTCTCCGCCGAGGAGAACTTCCGTCGCCCCTTCCTCTACCTCTTTTAAGTAGATATAGCAGCCTTCACGGCTGTGAACGACGTCCAGTACGAAACCGCTGTTGTTGTTATCCAGCATTGCGATGACAAAGCTCAGATTTCCGCCCATGCCCTTAAATGCGTTGTACTTGACGTATCCGAATTTCTGGAATGAGGACTTGATCTGCTTTGAAAGCTGCTTCATCGCATCCCGGCTCACCCGGTCTTTTTCCTGAAGTTCTTCCATCTCGTCCATGATGTCCATGATCGTATCTTCCAGTGTCTCCGCGTCTTTTCCGCGCATGAACATGTCATATCTGCGGTACAGTTTATTGAGCTTCACAATACAGATGATCACCACGATCAGCAACGCCACTGACAGGATTGAAAATCCTACGATCAGCGCCATTGGATCAATGGGAAGATTGTATAACATACTGTTTTCCATATTCTGTTTTCTGTCCTTCCGTTTATGTCTGTGCTTTTATGATTTTAAAGATTCCATGAGTTCGATCAGTCTCTCTAGCTCTTCCTGGGAGTAATACTCGATCTCGATCCTTCCCTTATTTTTATCCTTCTGATTGATGACAACCTTGGTTCCCATGATGGATTTTAATTTGTCCTCAACCTGACGGTAGATCAGATCAATATCCGGTCCTTTTTCCGGTTTCTTTTCCTTCGGTGGGCGGTTCATCATCTTGACAAGTTTTTCCACGTCACGGACGCTTAATTTCTCTTCAATGATCTTCACTGCAACCTGGTACTGACGTTCTCTGTCCTCAAGTCCTAAAAGTGCTCTCGCATGTCCGCTGGAAAGTTTTCCTTCCGCCAGCATATCCTGCACTCTGGAATCAAGTTTCAACAGACGCATGCTGTTTGTGATCGTCGCACGGTTCTTGGAAACGCGGTTCGCGATCTCCTCCTGAGTCAGATGAAACTCCTGGATCAGCTGCTGAAAGGCCTGTGCTTCCTCGATCGGGTTTAAATCCGCACGCTGAACATTCTCGATCAGGGCGATCTCCATTGTCTGCTGCTTGTCATACTCGCGGATCAGCACCGGAACATCCGTGATCCCTGCAAGCTTTGCCGCGCGCCAGCGGCGCTCACCGGCGATGATCTCGTAGTGACTACCCTTTTTCTGGACGATCAACGGCTGTAGAATTCCATACTGTTTGATGGAATCAGCCAGTTCCTGAAGACTTTCTTCGTCAAAATTCTTTCGCGGCTGCTCGCTGTTCGGCTCGATCAGATTGAGTTTTAAGGTCTGCTCGACAGGTTTTTCTACGATCTTCTCAACCGGCTTTTCAACCACTTTCTCAACGATTTTTTCAACTGGCTTCTCGACGATCTTTTCTACGATCTTCTCGACTGGTTTCTCGACGATCTTCTCAACGATCTTTTCTACCGGTTTTTCTACGATCTTTTCGATTATGATTGGTTCATTTGCCTTCTGTCCGTTTGCGGACGGCGCATTTCCGGAAACACCATTTTTATTCTTTCCCTGGTTTTCCTGGCCCTTCACCACGCTACTCTTTCCCGCATCTCCGTTTCCGGCTATCCCTGTTTTTTCTGTATTCTTAGCTGTATTTTCCGGCTTTTTCTCAGCCGTTTTTCCCATTAACTGTTCTTTTCTTTCACTTCTGCTCACTTTTTCTCCAGAAGTTTCTTTCGTATTTGCAACCTCTTCTCCGAAAAAAGCGCCAAGTCCCTTTCCTAATCCACGCTTTGCCATTATATCTCTTCTCCTCTGCTGATGACTTCCGCTGCTAAAAGTCTGTAGCTCTCCGCGCCTGATGACCGGCTGTCATAGAGATTGATCGGCATACCATAGCTCGGTGCCTCCGCCAGTCTGACGTTTCTTGGAATGATCGTCTTGTAGATATTTTCATTCAGATGTTCTTTTACATTCTCCACGACTTCCAGAGATAGATTTGTTCTCGAGTCATACATCGTAAATACAACGCCCTCTACTTCCAGCGCCGGATTTAGTTTTTTCTGAACAAGATTTACTGTTTTCAACACCTGGCTTAATCCTTCCAGTGCATAATATTCACATTGGATCGGGACAAGTACCGTATTGGCTGCTGTCAGCGCATTGATCGTCAGAAGGTTCAGAGACGGCGGGCAGTCGATAATGATAAAATCATACTTACCATTTAATAGCTCCAGATTTTTCTTCAGGATGCATTCCTTTTCCTCCATATCAAGGAGTTCGATCTCCGCTCCTGCAAGATCCACATCCGATGGCATTACATCCAGACGTTCCTGAACGCTCGGATTGATGCACTCTTCCACCGTGCATTCTCCCATCAGGAGTTCATATACAGTATTGTCAATATTCCCTTTTTCCAATCCAAGTCCGCTTGTTGTATTTCCCTGCGGATCAAAGTCCACAGTCAGCACTCTCTGTCCTGCTTCAGCCAGGCAGGCCGACAAATTGATCGCGGTTGTCGTCTTTCCGACACCACCCTTTTGATTTGTAATTGCAATAATACGTCCCATACCTCTATCCTTTCCGCAGGTCAGCTCTACCTATTTTTATCGTTACTATTTATATTCAAAACTTTAGCGAAACTTAGTATAACACAATTTTCCCTATTTTCCTATTGATTTACCCTATAAAATTAAAAATGTTTCACGTGAAACATTTTTGCAATTCCTACAAGGCATAGCCTCACGGCTTCTGATTGTGCGTTAGTAACTTGTTATACAATGTTTATAACGTGTTCATCGTAGTATATGTTTCACGTGAAACATTATCTTCAATTTACAGCTTACTTTCCTTTTTCTTGTAAAGCAGACATTCGCAATCCGCTTCGCTACTTGCTCATGAACGCAGTCGCTTCGCGATCTGTCAGTGGGAGCTTTCAACTCCCACTGACATAAGCATCCCACTCACCCACCGCTTAGTGCTCCGCGCACTTGAAGCGGGGGAATGCTTATCTGCGTTCAAGATCTTATTTCTATGTTTACTTTTTGATGCTCCATGTCTCACATAAAGTATCATGGCTTATCCATTTATTTTTAGTGCTTTTCTTTCATTTTTCTCTTATAGTACTTTTCTAAGCTTCTTTCATACTTTTACGAAACTTCAGTGTCTTTTCTTAAATGTTTCACGTGGAACAATTTTTCTTCCCATCAATATTTTCTATTTGTACTTATCCGTAAACCATTTTCTTTTTCAGGTGCATTTTCCCGCAGATATTTCACGTGAAACATTTCCGCTCTATATATACGTTTACTAACACTTTCCATCTTCCGTTTTTCACATAAACCGGTTTTCTTGTTCATATACGTTTTCTTTCAGATGTTTCACATGGAACATTATATTTCGCTCTCAACTCGTTTTTTATTAAAATGTTTCACGTGAAGCAATCTGCTCTTCCGATTTTTTCGCTCTGATGTTTCACGTGGAACATCGCCATTTTCTTTCCATGTATTTCACATCAAGCACAACTTTTTTTCCACATTTCGATATTCCTCAGTGAACTACATTGGCAATTAAATAACCGAGGATTCCCGCTTGTTATCCTAAGTCCAATATATCACCAATCTTCCTACTACTGCCTTTTAATCTGAAATCTTTCTCTCAGACAACTGCCGATTTTCTTCAGAAACATTTCATACTTTCGCCTGTTGTATCTCCCCACCAATTATATTATAATATACCCATGGAACGGCCCGGGAAAGCGGTATGAATTCACTGCTCTTTTCTCGCAAAAGTTCCTGTTTCTATTCGATATTCCATCATCCAATTTCGAGGTGAACTATGAAAGCAAAAAACAGAGTCATCACTGCTGTTCTTCTCTCTGCCGGTGCGGCTGTCGGAACAGCGCTGATCAACAAATACATCAAGATGTCCGCGGTTTCAAGAAATCTTCTGTCTCAGCCGGAGCCACGCTGCTATCGCTGGAGACTTGGCAATATTTACTATACAAAGACCGGAACAGGAAAACCACTTCTTCTCGTCCACGACCTAACACATGCATCCAGCGGCTGTGAATGGGATTCTTTGATCCCGCTTTTAAAAGAACATTACACCATTTACACGATCGATCTTTTAGGCTGCGGCCGTTCCGAAAAACCGAACCTGACTTATACAAACTTCCTCTATGTGCAGTTGTTAAACGATTTCGTAAAGTCTGAGATCGGTCGCCGCACAAATATTGTCGCTACCGGTGCCTCCGCTCCGATCGCGACAATGGCCTGCGGATACAATCCGGATCTCTTTGAGCAGATGATGTTCATCAATCCGGACTCACTCCTCTCCTGCTGCCATATACCGGGAAAATCTGCAAAATGTTACAAGTTGATCCTCGATCTCCCGATCATCGGAACTCTGCTCTACAATTTTGCATCTGCGAGAAGTATTATCTCCAAAACATTCTCCGAGAACTACTTCTACAATCCGTACGATGTAAATCCGCACAACCTCGACAAATATTATGAGTCCGCCCATCTTGGCGACTCTCCGAAGTCTGTCTACGCCAGCGTCCAGTGTAATTACACGAAATGTAACATCACAAAAACTCTGGAAAAGATCGACAACAGCATCTATATTCTCGGCGGTGAAGCGGAGCCGGATATCGATCTGATCACAAAAGAATATACGAAGTGCAACCCAGCGATCGAGTCCAGCACGATTGCCAACACAAAACATCTTCCGCAGATTGAAAAACCGGAGGAGGTCAGCTCGATCATTCAGATGTTTTTCAACTGATGACATTTATCAAAAATATCCCAAATGTTTCACGTGAAACATTCCTGCTCATAAATAAAAACAAAGCGCCGATCCTGTGTAAATCAGGATCAGCGCTTGTTTTTTATCAATAATCGTTACTTCAACGGTTCCTTCCCCGGAAGTCCCGCCTTTCTCGGATATTTCTTTGCCGTAACAGCCATCTTCTTGACCGGGACAAAGGTGCGTTCCACATCTGTCTCCGGAAGAACTTTTACGATCACTTCTTTCAGTTCTCCGCCGAGTTTTTTTACCGCAGATTTTGCCTGTTCGATCTCCTCATCGGCTTTTCCGGATTTATACGGAATAAAATAGCCGCCTTTTTTCACGAACGGAATGCAGTATTCGGAAAGTGTGGACATATTCGCAACCGCACGGGATACGCAGAGATCAAACTGTTCCCTGTATTTCGGATCGCGGCCGTAATCCTCGGCTCGGCCGTGGACCGCTGTGATATCGGTAAGTCCCAGTGCCTCGATCACTTCATTTAAGAATCCTACTCTCTTATTTAAGGAATCCAAGAGTGTGATCTTAAGACCAGGAAATGCGATTTTTAACGGGATTCCCGGAAATCCCGCTCCGGTTCCCACATCGATACAGCTGTATTTCGATGACGCATCCAGTTTTAATCCAAGTTCAGGTGCAGCAAGAACAAGGAGCAGACTGTCCACGAAATGTTTTGTGATCACATCTGAAAGCTCCGTGATCGCCGTAAGATTCATCACTTTATTCTTCTCGATCAGCATCTCATAATACTTGAAAAACTGCTCTTTCTGCTGATCTGAAAGCGTCACTCCGAGATCCGCACAGCCCTGATCCAATAATTTTACAAATTCATCTGTCATGTTATTACTTTCTCCCCATCTGCTCCAGATGTACCATCAGCACGGAAATATCAGCCGGAGACACACCGGAAATTCTGGACGCCTGGCCGATATTTTCAGGTTTATAGAGATTCAGTTTCTGGACTGCCTCTCTTCGAAGGCTGTTCACCGTCGTATAGTCGAGATTCGCCGGGATCTTTCTTCCTTCCAGCTTCTTGAACTGAGCTACCTGCTGCTTCTGTCTGCGGATATATCCGTCATATTTCAGATTTATGTCAACTTGTTCCCGCACATCAGCCGGAAGTTCCGGTCTCTTCTCGTCGAGTTCCGCCAACATCTCATAATTCAGTTCCGGTCTCTTAATGAGTTCTGCGAGTGTGCTTCCGGATTTTAATGTTGTACTTCCATGTGCCTCAAGGAACTTCTGAACTTTCTCGTTCGCTCCGATCGTCGCCTTTTCCAGACGGGCGATCTCCTCCTCGATGGCTTTTTCTTTCCAGACCACGTATTCATACTGCTCATCCGACACAAGGCCGATCTCATGTCCGATCCCGCGAAGTCTGAGGTCCGCATTGTCCTGGCGAAGGAGCAGACGATATTCTGCTCTCGATGTCATCATACGGTACGGCTCATGGTTCTCTTTCGTGACAAGATCATCGATCAGAACCCCGATATACGCCTGGGAACGATCAAGGACCACTGCACTCTTCTCCTGCAGCTTTCTCGCCGCGTTGACGCCGGCCATGAAGCCCTGAACGGCAGCTTCCTCGTATCCGGAGCTTCCATTAAACTGGCCGCCGGAGAATAATCCATCGATATTTTTAAATTCGAGAGACGCTTTTAACTGTCTCGGGTTGATGCAATCATACTCAATTGCATATGCATTTCGAACAATTTTGACATTTTCAAGTCCCGGAACAGTCCGGTACATCGCATACTGGACATCTTCCGGAAGAGAACTCGACATTCCGCCGAGATACATCTCGTTTGTGTAAAGTCCCTCCGGCTCTACGAACACCTGATGGCGCTCCTTATCCGGGAATTTTACAACCTTATCCTCGATCGACGGGCAGTACCTCGGTCCCGTTCCTTCGATCGCACCGGAGAATAACGGCGAACGGTCCAGGTTGTTCCGGATGATCTCATGAGTCTTCTCATTTGTGTAGGTCAGCCAGCAGGAAATCTGGTCTTTCTGCACCGACTCCGGATCCGTGGAGAAGGAGAACGGAACGACGCGCTTGTCTCCGAACTGCTCTTCCATCTTCGAAAAATCGATACTTCTCTTATCTGCTCTCGCCGGAGTTCCTGTCTTAAAGCGGTACATCTCGATCCCGTTTGCCTTTAAGGAGTCTGTCAGATGGTTCGCCGCCTGCAGACCGTTCGGTCCTGTCGGATTGCTGACATCCCCGTAGATGCATCTCGCGCGGAGATATACGCCGGTTGCAAGAACGACCGCGCGGCACTTATAGATCGCGCCGGAATACGTTTTCACGCCGATGATCCGCTTTTTCACCGGATAGCTGCTCTCCTGCTGCCCGTTTTCTCCGTGTTCCTCTTTAAAGGTCCCGTATTCTCCCGGGATCTCCTCCGTCAGGATCTCAGCCACCTCGGCCTGGCGGATCGTCAGGTGATCCGTGTTTTCAAGGGCGCGGCGCATGGATCTCGTATACTCCTGCTTATCCGCCTGGGCGCGCAGGGAATGGACCGCCGGCCCCTTTGACTCGTTTAACATCTTTGACTGGATAAATGTTTTATCGATATTTTTTCCCATCTCTCCGCCGAGGGCATCCAGTTCACGGACAAGATGTCCCTTGGAACTTCCTCCGACGTTCGGGTTGCACGGCATCAGAGCGATGCTGTCCACGCTGACCGTGAACATGATCGTCTCAAATCCAAGTCTCGCTGCCGCAAGTGCCGCCTCGCATCCCGCATGGCCCGCACCGACAACTACAATATCATATGTCTCCTCTACTACCGGCATTTTATTTCCTCTTTTCTATTTTCCCATACAGAATTTGCTGAAGATCTCGTTCACCAGATCATCCTCCACGGATTCCCCGACGATGAGTCCCAGCTTCTCATACGCATCCATCAGATCGATCGAGTAGAAGTCCTCTGGCATGCCGTTCTCAATACTTTTTTCAACCATGGACATGCTCTCAAAAGCATCCTTTAGAGCCCTCACATGGCGCACATTCGTGATCATGACCTGGTCGTTGAAGTCGATCTCGCCTTCATAGAATAAAGCCTTTATCTCCTCTTCCAGGAGGTCAATTCCGGTCTCCTCCTTTGCGGAGATCCCGATCACCTTATGTCCCGACCGCTCTTCCACTTCTTTCGCAGACACGACCGGTTCCAGGTCGCTCTTATTCAAGAGGACAACGGCTTTCCGGTCTTTTATGAAGTCCATGATCTGATGATCATTCTCATCCAGCTCTCTCGATCCATCCACAACGTAGATGATCAGATCGGCCTTCTTTGCCTCTTCCATCGCGCGGGAGACACCGATCTTTTCGACCACATCCTCCGTGTCCCGGATCCCGGCCGTATCCACAACATTTAAGCTGATCCCCTGAAGGTAGATATGTTCCTCCAGAATATCTCTCGTGGTTCCTGCCACATCCGTCACGATCGCGCGGTCCTCACCGACTAAAACGTTCATCAGCGACGATTTTCCGGCATTCGGCTTCCCCAGGATAACCGTCTTCACGCCCTCTGAGACCACACGTCCGTTTGAGGAGGAGCGGATCAGTTTTTCCAGTTTTTTCTTCACGGAAAGGACCACGCCGAGGAGCTTCTCCCCGTATCCGTCCAGGGAAATATGCTCCGGGTCATCGAGCGCCGATTCGATAAAGGCGATCTCATAGATGATCTGATCCCGGATCTCATGGATCTCCTTCGATACACTTCCCCGAAGCTGGCTCACAGACGACTGCAGCGCATATTCATTTTTCGCGTTGATCACGTCGATGACGGCCTCCGCCTGTGAGAGATCGATCCTGCCGTTCAAGAAGGCGCGTTTTGTAAATTCTCCCGGCTCGGCGAGTCTCGCTCCGGCCTTTAAGACCGTCTCCAGGATCCGCCTTGTGACGAGCATTCCGCCATGGCAGTCGATCTCAACGGTATCTTCCGCCGTATAGCTTCTCGGTCCTCTCATGAGCATCAGAAGGACCTCATCGATCGTCTCATCTCCATCATAAACATATCCGTAATGGATCGTGTGACTCGCAGCTTCCGAGAGTTTCTTCTTTCCCGGGGCGCGGAACACTTTTTCCGCAATTTCCACCGCGTTCTCACCGCTGATCCGCACGATCCCGATCCCGGAATTTCCCATCGCCGTCGCGATCGCTACAATCGTATCTGTATATTCCATAATCTCCATCCTGATATCCCTGCTGCCTGTTTCATATTCCAGACAGACAGCATCGCAATTTTTCCTGTTCCGCACATTTTGGAAGCAGAACTTCTGTCATCTGATCCTGCCGCAATTCGGTTTCCAAAATGCACGGGAATTCACACAATTTGCCACCCTATCATAGCACAAAGGGGCTGCCATAGGCAACCCCTCTTTCATTCCGATATGCTTGTTTTATTCCTGCTCACGACGAGTATTTTCGTAAGCGGATGTTCTCTCACGTCTCTCGTATCTCGGTCTTCTCTCCCTGCGCTCTTCCTTCTTTAATGCGATCA
>OHAM01002208.1_pt1 | contig 10973 bp, 8 predicted proteins | sample 1577161 | NCBI WGS metagenome assembly OHAM01 (sample SAMEA3541583, study PRJEB24748) | human gut metagenome | biome: human gut; feature: human-associated habitat; material: faeces | place: China | collected 2012
GTTTTCGTACCTCCACCTTTGACTTTTATTGTTGCATTTCCAGAAGCCGATGGAAAAGATCCGCGCTGAGCTGTCTAAACATCCGGTTTCTACACGTGTTTCTTTGACCGGCAAGATCATCGTTGCTCGTGACATCGCTCACGCTAAGCTTCAGGAACGTCTCGATAAGGGTGAACCGCTTCCGCAGTACATCAAAGACCATCCTGTCCTATACGCAGGTCCTGCTAAGACTCCGGAAGGCTACGCCTGCGGTTCTATGGGCCCGACAACTGCCAACCGTATGGACCCGTATGCCGATCCGTTCATGGCTGCCGGCGGCTCTCACGTCATGATCGCCAAAGGCAACCGTACAGACGTCGTTACCGAAGCCTGCAAGAAACACGGCGGCTTCTACCTCGGCACGATCGGCGGTGTTGCTGCCGACCTGTCCGCTGAGTCCATCCGCAGCATCAAGTGCATTGAGTATCCTGAGCTCGGTATGGAAGCTGTTTACGAAATTGACGTTGTTGACTTCCCTGCATTCATCCTGGTTGATGACAAGGGCAATGACTTCTTTAAACAGCTGAAGCCCCGTTTCCCTGTGAATCTTGAAGCTTAATACTTAACGCAGTAAGTTTGGAAAACCCGGTGTCAAGCATCGGGTTTTCTTTTTTCCGAGCGAAAATCCAATACACTACTACCCATAAGAAATCGTCTCTTTCCTCAAAACTACATGAGAGAGACGGAGCTAAGAGTAAATAATTTTATGGGCCGCAGCCTGCGGTCCGGAGTCCCAGGATGAATTCGGTTTTCCTAGTTGTCATTGCAGCGATGATTCTCATCGTTGTACTTCTTCGTTTTAAAGTTCTTATCGGCCCCGCGATTCTGAGCGGCGGTCTATTAATTTGGTTCTTTGAGTCAAGATCCTTCGAAAAGCTTTGGGTTGCTTTCACTGAGACATTAACAATGCAGCGAACTTGGGATTTGCTGCTTTGTTTGTACTTTGTGATGTGTCTTGAGGTTGAACTTCGCAAAAGCGGCTCCCTTCACGGTATGGTGGTGACGCTGAGAAATATCTTCTCCAGCAACAAAGTTACTTTGGCGTTTATGCCGGCGTTCTTGGGTCTTCTTCCTTCCTTGGGAGGAGCTCGATTTTCCGCTCCGATCGTACAGGAAGCTAGTGAAGGAATTGCCGTTGACGATGAACAAAAGAGTGCGATCAACCTTTGGTTCCGCCATATTTTCGAGTTTTCAAACCCCTTGATGCCGGGCGTCATTCTTGCCTGCGGTATCGCGAACGTTTCGATCGGAGATTTGATTGATCAGGTCGGCTGGGTCACCATTCTTTGCTTTGTTCTCGGCTGGATCTTTTTAATTGTTCCTTTAAAGATTACGGATCCGGAAAAGGCTACGAATACCCAGCATGATCGCACCATTGACTGGAAGAGTCTCATTCTGGCTTTCGGTCCGATCGTCACGAGCTTCCTTTTAATCGTTGCTTTTGATGTTCAGGCAGCTTTAGCCATGGGCCTTGTAGTCGTGGCATTTATTCCGCTTTATTTCTGGTTCAAGCGTCCGATCTCCGTCAAGAGTGTTTTTACAGAAAGCCTGGATAAAAAATTATTTTTCAATGTCGTCTGTATTCTGTACTTCATCCAGCTTCTGACGGTAATCGGTACGTTGGATGAAATCGTCAACGTCTTTAATAATTCCGCGCTGCCTCAGGCAGTGATCATTGCCTGCCTTTCCTTTATTTTCGGAGTGATGACAGGCATGGGACAAGGCTATATTGCGATCGTGATGCCGATTGTAGCTCTTATGGCTCCGGGCAACATTGTTCTAGTCGGTATTGCAATGGTTTACGGTATGGCCGGACAGATGGTGACCCCGACGCATCTTTGTATTTTGGTTACAGTGGAATACTTTAAGAGCCGTCTTTGGAAAACAATCGGTAAGTGCGGTGTGCTCTCACTGTTGATGATTTTAATTTTCTCAGCTTGGACATATTGGCGTTATTACCTTTAGCTTTCAGAGGTTAAACGAGGCCTTTTCTAATTTCATGGCTTTCGGTAAAAATCATAAAATGAGGTTATGGACCTCAAAGAAGAATTAGATTCAACCGTTGCCATGAAGTTAGATAAGGACAATCTCGCCAAAATTCTTTCGCTTTGGCTTCACGTCGAAGCGTTAACGCCGTTTGACCTCGACAAGAATGATCTTATCGAACAGATGCCGGGGAGCTTGAATCAGCCCCGGTCCTCTCTTTTTACATGGGATAACGAAGATAAAACGCAGCGGGACAGTTTGGAAATCGAACTCCAGAAGCTTCCTAAAGAAGAAGACAGGACAGACTTTTTTCGGATGTTTACAGTTTGCATAGGTATCGTTAACCGCAATGAATTCATTGACCGGGCAGAACACCTTCTGAGATCTAATCTGTTGGATATATCTCAAGACCTCTCAGACTTCAGCGCCGAAGAGCAAAGAACCGATGACCTCATCTGCTTAGGAGTCCTGCGCGCGAACCATTTCGGCAAAATCAGTATGGGTACGGTAGAGCCGTCCTATGCGTTGTGCGAACTGGTTAACCTGACAAATAAGCAGAAGGGTGCCGAGAGCTTTGAGTTCCTGACCGATGTAGCTCAGATTCTTCATACCTCGGCTGTTCGCCAGCTTTCGTTGGACTCGGAAACTACCGCCCAAAAAATCAGCGAAAAGGACCGACAGTTTTATGGAATGCTCATCCATAATCTGAACAAGAAGGAATTAAAGCCGGATGAAACCCGAGGATATAAACTCATTAAAGATTTGAATCCTCCTCAAAACTTTCTCAATCCCAGAAAAATAGATGAGCTTTGTAAGAACTGGCTGGAGAAAGCCGGTCTTGGTCCTTCTTACCGTATTTGGGTGGTCGTTAACTACTACGAGCGTCCGAAGCCCCTCTACTTCGATTTTATGAATTCTCCGTACATCGAATTTTTGGAGAAGATCAAAAAGCGTATTCAGACCGAGCCGCCTTCAAGAGTGCTGAGTCCGGTTTCCGAGAGATTCTTTTCCCTTGCCTACGACAACCCCGAGCGAACTGACCTTTTGGCAAATCCTAAGAAGTTTCTGGAGATGGCCAATCCGGAAAGGATGATTTTCGGGCGCTGGCCGAGTGATATAAAAAATTATCTTGTCCCTTGTCAGCAGGTCGCTCTTTCAACCATGATTTGGGCGCCTCCTGTAGATCCTATCATTTCTGTAAACGGGCCCCCTGGAACCGGAAAAACGATGCTCTTAAAGGAGCTGCTCACCGAGATTGTGATTAATCGGGCTGCAGTGCTCGCTAACATAGAAGATATCGGAACGGCACCTTTATTTGAAGTCAAGGCCGGCTGGAAAGGGGAGCAGGTTCCTGTCCTTCTCAAAGAATACGTGGAGGACTACCCAATTATCGTTGCTTCGAATAATAATAATGCGGTGGAAAATATCACGAAGGAACTTCCGTTCGACTATGGATTCGAAGAGCCGTTCGATTACTTCTCTGGCCTTGCCAATAAGTTAAATAGAAGTAAAGAGGCTTGGGGACTGATTTCCGCACCGCTGGGAAAAGCAGAAAATTGGACGCGCCTTTGGAAGACGCTTTTCAGTAATCACAAAACGCCCAAAGGGCCGATCCCTTACTTTCAGCATGTCTTAGAAGAAGAGATTCGAAAGGAAGGCGGCATTGCCGAAATTCGAGCCAATTGGAAAAAGGAGACGCTGCGTTTCAAGGAACTTTATTGTGAGGTTCATGAGCGCATCACGTCAAAAATGCCTGACTACAAGGCCGATATAAAGAAGTTTGCACAAACTTATGAAGAAAAGCCTGTCACAGCCCGTTCTTTCAGGGAGTCAGTGCTTCGTGCTTTCGGTTCCAAGAAAGGAGAATTTGAAGAAAATCCTTTTGATTTTTCCGGAAGCTCAAAGGAGAAAAATCACGGGAGGCGTCTTTATACAGACGAGGAACTGGACAGAGCAAGAACGCTCTTGTTCCTTTCTGCTTTGAAGCTGCATCGTTTGGCGGTTTTAGCCAAGAAAAAGGATTTTATCGACGGTATCCGTGGTTCGATTACCGCCAATATGTACGACTTGGTTTCTCCGCATCGATTGCCCTTCCTGGGAACGCTGTCTTTTCTGATACCGATTATTTCGACGACGTTTGCTTCGGCGGCATTTAGATTTAATAATTTTCTTTCATCTTCACTGCCTTGGGTCATTGTGGACGAGGCATCTCAAGCTACCCCTCAGTCCGCATTGCTGCTCATGCAGAAAGCCAAGCGATTTTTGTTGGTAGGAGATCCTTTACAGCTGACGCCGGTTGTGACTTTGCCGGAATCTCTTTCCGAACTTCTTTGCGGAAAAGACGAGCTTCTGAGGAAATGGTCACCGCACCTACATAGTCTTCAGCAGCTCGCGGACGGTGCCAATCCTTTCGGTGCATTTGTCGGACCTGAAGAACATAAAATTTGGTCCGGGCTGCCTTTGAGACTCCAAAGAAGAAGTTATCCTCCGATGTTCAATATCTGCAATCGAATTGCGTATTCCGGACAGATGGTGCTGCCCCCGGAGATGAAAGTAAATAAGACACCGGAAAGATTTATCGAGAGCTATTGGGTGGATGTTGTTCCGCCAAGACCGAGCCTCTCCAACTGTGTCTCCGAAGAGGTTGATGCGGCTGAGGACGTGCTTAATCATATCGACGCGCAAGTTGCCATGAAACATCTTCAGGGCGAAGTTTTTGAAAAGAAATCCGTCCTGATTTGCACGCCGTTCCGCACTGCTGCGGCAACGCTTCGAAAGAGAATTAAGAAGACGGGCAATTGGCTTGAAGTTGAACGCATCGGGACAGTACATACGCTTCAGGGGCGCCAAAGCGATATTGTGATTGTAGTTTTAGGTTCAAAGACGAATAAGGATGGGTTCGGAGCAAGAAATTGGGCGACATCTACGCCTAACTTACTCAACGTCGCTGTCAGCCGAGCAAAAGAAACCGTGATTTTTATCGGAAATTACGAAGACTGGAAAGAACACAATTACGTTCCGACGATCATGGCAGAGTTAGAAGATTACGGCAAAGGGCGCCTTAAGCTAGCATAATTCGGAAAGTAAAAACTAAAAGGATTTTTATGAATAAAGGCGTGATTTCCGTTTTAGTTGCATATTTGATTTGGGGGCTTTATCCGTTTTACTTTCATGCGATGCAGCATGTTGCGCCTGCGGAGATTGTGATTCATCGTGTACTTTGGACGTTTGCGCTCCTGGCTGTTTATTTATTTTGCTCAAGGCGCTGGCGATGGATACAGAAGGCGGTGACGGACAAACGAACGGTCGCAGTATTTTTAGTGTCCTCGGCGCTCATCACTGCTAACTGGTCAACCTATACCTATGCGATTGTTACGAACCAGACGCTGGAGGCTTCGCTCGGATACTTTATGAATCCGCTGGTCTCGGTGCTTCTGGGAACGGTATTTTTAAAAGAGAAACTGAATAAGGCTCAGACGCTTGCAATTCTTTTTGCTTGTGCAGGCGTGATGTGGGTGACGTTTAAACAAGGAGAATTTCCGGCTCTTGGCCTTACGCTGGCATTAAGTTTCGGGTTTTACGGTCTGGTACGCAAAATGGCGCCTCTCGGCAGCCTTGAGGGACTGACGCTGGAAACAGCTTTTGCCTTCCCCGTCGCACTGTTGGCGACATTTTATTTTGCGGGACAAGGAGACTTGACCTTCGTTAACGGAACCTGCTGGGATAAGTTCTGGCTGATTATGGCCGGACCGATAACCACGATCCCGCTGATCTTGTTTGCCTATGGCTTAAAGCAGGTGCCTTATTCGACCGTAGGCTTTATTCAATATCTGAGCCCGACGATGGTGTTTTTCATCGGATTATTCTTTTTCGGCGAAGAATTGCAAGTTGACCGCCTAATTGGATTTATCCTTATATGGGCCGGCGTGCTAATTTTTGTCGGCGAGAATTTTTTCCGAAGCCGCCCGGGATATCGTTCTGAACTCAACTAATTGTCAAAATGACTCTTTCTGACTGCTTTGCGCTTTTTGTGAAGTTCTTCTTCCTGCTGACACCGCCTTTTGTGATGTCGGCTTTCCTGTCGGTGACTAAAGACAACACGATTCAAGAAAGAAACACGCTGGCGATCTGGATCACATTGTGGATTCTGATTATCAGCGGTGTGCTTCTCTTCTTCGGCGGATTCATTTTTAAGATTTTCGGAATCACGCTGGACGCATTTCGAATCGGTACGGGCGCGCTGCTGTTTCTAACAGCTGTTTCGCTGGTCAGAGGAGACTCCATTCGCGTTCCGTCCGGAGACTCCGTCCAGTCTTTAGCGGTTGTGCCGATGGCAATTCCCATTACGCTGGGACCGGCCTCTATCGGTGTACTGATGGTGTACGGCGGCGAAATTAAAACCGGTTTGGGATTCTTCCTGGCTTATCTTTCCATCAGTGCAGCCGTGATTTGCGTCGGTGCGCTGCTGCTGGTTTCAAATTACATTCAGAAAGCCATCGGAAAGAACGGATTGGTGGTCCTGAGCAAACTTACCGGCTTGATTCTGGCGGCGTTGTCAGCCCAAATGATTTTTGAAGGTGCGGATGCCTTCTTGCTGCAAACATTAGAGAAGCTGAAGTAGAGAGCGGAAAGAGGTAAGGCCTGATGTTCCGTATATCTCGGCGCTTTCCTATTCTCTTCAAATAGAAAAACGGTCGTGTTTCAATCAGGAACACGACCGTTTGGTCTAACTCAAAATTGAGATATTAGATGGATTCAGCTTCCATCTTGATTGCACCGCAGGGGCATTCGCTGGAGCAAACACCGCAGCCCTTGCAGTAGTCGTAATTGAAGATGTAGGGGACCTTGTCGTCTCCGGTCTTAATCACGGCGTTGTCAGGGCATACACCGTAGCAGTTGTCGCACTGCAGGCAGTTGCCGCAGGACATGCAGCGGCGAGCTTCAAACAAAGCGTTTTCTTCAGTTAAGCCGTGCTGAACTTCGTCGAAAGTGCTCTGGCGACGAACGAGGTCGAGCATGGGACGAACGGTTTTAGGCGCGTCGGAGTAGTACCAGGTATTGAGGCTTTCGAAGGTAGCAATTTCTTTCTTCGGATGATCAACCGGTTCTTGGCCTTTCAGGTAGCAGTCGATGCCGTAAGCCGCTTTATAACCGTGGCCGATGGCAACGGTAACGTTTCTGTCTCCCGGAACCATGTCGCCGCCGGCGTAGATGCCGGGGACACCGGTTCTCATGAAGCGGTCAACTTTAACGACGCCTTTTTCGATATCGAGTCCGGGAATCTTGTCGATCAGGCTCTGGTCGACGTTTTGTCCAAGGGCCAGAACAACGGTATCAGCCTCGACGGTTTCGAATTCGCCGGTGGGCTGAGGATTGCCGTTTTCATCGAGTTTCATTTTCTCGATGCGGATTTCCTTCGGATTTTCTGCTTCCGTAATGGTAGAGAGCCATTTTACGGAAACGCCTTCCTGCAGGGCTTCTTCAACTTCGAAGTCATGAGCGGGCATCTTTTCGCGGGTACGGCGGTAGATGATCAGAGGTTCAGCACCCATACGTTTCGCGGAGCGGGCAACGTCGATGGCTGTGTTGCCTCCGCCGTAAACCACAACTTTACGGCCGAGCAGAGGCTCTTCTTCACCTTCCATGGAGCGGAGAACGGAAACAGCGTCAAGCATGTGTTTGGCGTCTCCGCCCGGGATATAGGCGTTCTTGGCCATTCCGGCGCCGACTGCGAGGAAGACGGCATCATATCCGTTTGTATTCTTTTCTTCTTCGATGTCTTTGACGGTTGTATTCAGTTCGAGTTTGACGCCGAGATCAAGGATTCGTGCGATTTCCTGATCCAGTACACGGCGGGGGAGACGGTATTTTGGGATACCGTAGCGCATCATGCCGCCGGCTTCCGGGCTGCCTTCTTTGATCGTGACATCGTGGCCTTTGAGGGCGAGCTGATAAGCCGCGGACAGGCCGGCAGGACCTGAACCCACGATCAGGACTTGCTTGCCTGTCTTCTGTTCGGGCCTCTGGAATTTATAACCGTTTTCCAGAGCGTTATCCCCGAGGAAGCGTTCGACGGAGTTAATGCCGACAGAGGCATCGAGTTTGCCGCGGTTGCAGGCGCCTTCACAAGTGTGATAACAAACACGTCCCATGCAGGAGGGAAGCGGATTGCGCCTGGTTAAATGACGCCAGGCTTTTTCATAGTTGCCGCTTTCGGCATAGAACAACCAACCCTGAATATCTTCACCGGCAGGGCACTGATGGTTGCAGGGAGGAAGCTTGTGGACATAAGTCGGTCGAAGCGTTCTCCACGAGCCGGTACGGTTTTCCAAGGATGTACCGACATCTAATGTGATAGCAAAAGGTTTTTTCATGGGATTTAATCCTTAAACTTTGTCGGCTCGTTCGTCAGCCTGAACAGACGGCGGAATGATTTCAGGTTCTTCTTCGCCGAGAAGGCCGAATCTTCTGATATTTCTTTGAGCGATTGCTTGAATACGAGCGAAGGCATCGGCGTCTCCCTTCGGTCCGAAGAGGTGAGCGTAGCGCTTCTGAAGTTTCATATAGTTTTCAACCGGCTGCAGCTGACGAATCTTAGTGACTTTAGTGATTTCGCCGTATTCGGATTCGAATACCGGGAAAAGACCCGTTTCAACAGCGAGACGAGCCAATTTGACGGTGTCAGCCGATTTAGCTCCCCAGCCAAGCGGGCAAGGAACGAGAATGTGAATATAACGAGCACCGTGGAAAGTCATTGCCTTAGCGACTTTTCTTTCCAGGTCTCTCAAGTCGGCAATGGTCGCGGTGGCAACGTAAGGAATGCCGTGGGCCATAGCGATCAGAGGAACGTCTTTACCTTGGCCGAAGGCGTTGCCGGGATGTTTGCCGACAATCTGGGTGGTTGCCGTACGGACAGCCGGAGGCGTGGCCGACGAGCGCTGAACACCGGTGTTCATATAGCCTTCGTTGTCATAGCAGATGTAAAGCACGTCGTCGTTTCTTTCGAACATGCCGGACAAGCAGCCGAAACCGATGTCGGTTGTACCGCCGTCGCCGCCCTGAGCGATCACTCGAACCAGCGGTTTACCGGACTTCTTAGCCTTGACGCGTGCAACCGCTGCCATACCGGATCCGACAGCAGCCGTGTTGCCGAAAAGAGAATGGAACCAGGGCAGCTGCCAGCTGGTTTCCGGATAAGGGGTGGAGAATACTTCCAAACAGCCGGTGGCGTTGGCGGCAATTAAGCGGCCTTCTGTGGCGCGCATTGCAGCGTCAACCGCATAGCGGGCGCCCAAAGCTTCACCGCAGCCCTGACAGGCTCTGTGGCCGGAGTTCAAGGAGTTGTATCTTTCGATATTGGCCTGTCCGCTTCTTTGATCGGGCTGAAGAAGACGGTTGCCGACCGTGAAAGTACCGGTCTGATAAAACTTAATCTGATGTTCGCTCATGGCTTAGAGATCTCCTTTGTGAAGGTCGGCAACGGCCTTAACAATGGCTTCGGCCATCGGGCCGGAGTGACGTTCTTCTTGTTCGTGCTTCAGCTGGTCCTGAACGACTTTCTTATCGAGATCCAGAAATGTGAGTTCAGGCAGCTCGCCTTTAAGAGCAGCGTCAAAAGCTTTGTGCAGGCTGCGCTTGGTGATAGCGCGGCCGCCGAGGCCGGAGATGACGCAGCAGATGTCGAGGTCGGAGAGTTTACGAGTCGAACGAATCACGTCGTCAGTGACGACACCGCCGATACCGACCTGGAGAGAACGGTCAATCACAACCGCGGTCTTAGCGCCTTCAAGGGCGGCAAAAACTTCGGCAGCAGGGAAAGGACGATAGGACTTGATGCCGAGAAGACCGACTTTTTTGCCGTCTTCGCGCATTTCGTCAATAACATCTTTGATCGTACCGATGACAGAACCCAAAGCGACAACCATGACTTCGGCATCCTCTGCACGATAAAGGTCAACCAAACCGCCGCTTTTGCGGCCGATGATTTCTTCGTATTCCTTGGCGACTCTGTCGATCACGCCGAGCGCCTGAAGGTGATGGGCATGGGCGAGATAACGAACTTCGGTAAAGGCTTCGGGGCCGACCATCGCGCCGATAGAAACCGGCTGTTCAGGATCCAAGCTCTGGCGGGGATCGTACGGAGGAAGGAATTGGTCCACTTGCTCCTGAGACGGAATGTCCATTCTTTCGAAGGCGTGGGTCAGGACGAAACCGTCCATACAGACCATGACCGGAAGAGAAAGCTCTTCGGCGATCTTGAAAGCCTGGATATGGAGGTCAACGGCTTCCTGGTTGTCTTCGGCAAAGAGCTGAATCCAGCCGCAGTCACGCTGACTCATGGAGTCGGAGTGATCATTCCAAATGTTAATCGGCGCACCGATGGCGCGGGAGGCAACCGTCATGACGATCGGAAGACCGAGACCGGAGGCGTTGTAAACCGCTTCAGCCATATAAAGCAGACCCTGGGAAGCGGTAGCAGTGTAGGCACGGCCGCCGGCGACGGAACCGCCGATAGCCACGCTCATGGCTGCGAATTCACTTTCAACGTTTAAGAATTCGCAGTCTTCAAGCGATCCTTTTTTGACCATAGCGCCGAGGTTTTCGACGATATGGGTCTGAGGAGAGATCGGGTAGGCGCAGATGATTTCGGGGCGGCAAAGAGCCACAGCCTCAGCAACGCCTAAAGAGCCTTCAATTTGTTTGAGCATTGGAGCGATCCTTATAAACGATTCTTAGCTTCTAAAACAAAGGAATAAGCATCAGCTGCAACGTCGGCGTTGGCCTGGGCAACTTTTCCTTTGTAGCGAGTTTGGAAAGCCTGTTGGACGCTTTCGAGTTTGAGTTTGCCGGTCAGCGCGGCGAAGCCTGCGAGCATAGCGGCACCGGGAAGGGGGCGTCCGATTCGGGCAAGTGCCGGTATCGCCCTTCTGATTGCCGCCATGAGCGCC
>OHAM01002230.1_pt1 | contig 10888 bp, 7 predicted proteins | sample 1577161 | NCBI WGS metagenome assembly OHAM01 (sample SAMEA3541583, study PRJEB24748) | human gut metagenome | biome: human gut; feature: human-associated habitat; material: faeces | place: China | collected 2012
GCCGTCTTCAGTTTTCCGACGCTGCTCAGTTCATTGTAGAGTCCGCCGCCGACCCTGTTCACACCGGACTGGATCGGCACCAGCACATATCCCACCGCGGTCCGCAGCGGATTTAAGATGCTTCCCCTGATCGTCGTAATACCGATCATACAGATACAGAGAAGCGACAGTCCAAATAGAAAATATTTCGTATTGTTTTTCATGTTTCAAAAATTCCCCGTTCTCTCAGGCTCACATAGGAATTATCTCCGATAATGATATGGTCCAGAAGCGGGACTCCCATGAGCTTTCCTGCTTCCATGACACGTTCTGTAAAGAGGCAGTCCTCCCTGCTCGGCGTCGGATCCCCGCTTGGATGGTTGTGGAGCAGAATGATCCCGCAGGCCCTGGACCGCAGCGCCTCGATAAAGATCTCCCGCGGCGTCGCGCAGGAGGCATTCACCGTTCCGATCGAGACTGTTGTATCCTTTAACAGAATGTTCTTTGTATTCAAAAGCAGAAGTTTCAGATTCTCCTGTTCCAGATGGCGCATTTCCTCCATATAGAATGCAGCCACCTTTGACGGCGCATCAAAAACGACCGTCTTTTCTGATGCCGCCGTTTTCCAGATCCTCGCCGAAAGTTCTCCGACGCACGCGAGCTGGATCGCTTTCACTTCCCCGACCCCGCGGATCTCTTTATAATCCTCCACGGCGCCATGGAGGAGTCCCGCCAGCCCCGGTGGATTTCCGGAATTCAGAATCTCCTCCGCCATCTCCCGCACCGGGATATTCTTTGTCCCGGATCGCAGGATCACGGAGAGGAGTTCCGCATCAGAAAGCGACGCCGGGCCTTTCTCCAGCACCTTCTCATAAGGGCGCTCCGAGACCGGCAGCCCCTTCATCGTCTTTCCACATTTCTTTTCCATACTGACATCCCGCCTTTCCGGTCTCTCCAGGTACACGGTGCGGCAGATATCCCCTTTTTGTCATCCGTACATTCCCCGGCTGACAGAAGTTTCCCGGAAAACACATCTTCCTACAGGAAACGGTAGATCAGGATCGCAACGATCACGCCGATGATGCTCGCCATCGTGATCCGGATGCTGAGTCCGAACGTGATCACAAGGATCCCGAGGTTTAGGACGAGCGGATCGTTCAGTCCGAACGATTCCCCGAAATTTAACCAGGAAAGTCCCGGCACTCTCGCTGTCATCTCTCCGATAAAGCCTCCAAGAACGATCCCGGAAAGCAGAAGGAGAAGCAGGACCCAGGAACTTTTACTTTTCATACTGTTGATTCCTCCCGATCGCCGGGACCGCATAGCAGTCCCGGCACTTTATGCACAGAAGTTTAGCATATTTCCGGCTCAAAAACAATGAGTTAAGAAAAAGTTCACATTTACAATGTCACGATACCAGCATCGACTAATTTCTGCAGGGACATCAAAATACCGAGTTTTGCGTGGTACCAGGTAAGTCCTCCCTGGAAGTATACCGCATACGGCGGCTTGATCGGACCATCGGCGGAAAGCTCGATGGAGGATCCCTGAACGAAGGCGCCTGCTGCCATGATGACGTCGGAATCGTATCCCGGCATCGCCCACGGTTCCGGAGTCACAAAGCTGTCCACCGGCGCTGCCGCCTGGATGCCCTCACAGAATTTGATCACGCCTTCCGGTGTGCCGAAGGTGATCGCCTGGATGATGTCGTGACGGCTCTCCGTTCCGTTCGGAACGACGCCGAATCCAAGCTTCTCATACACATTTGCAGCAAAGATCGCACCTTTCAGTGCTCCCGCAACAACGGTCGGGGAGAGGAACAGTCCCTGATAGAGAGACTGGCTGACGCCAAGGCTGGCGCCGACCTCTTTTCCGAGTCCCGGAGCTGTCAGACGGTATGCCGCTCTCTCCACACAGTCCTTCCGTCCGACGATATAGCCGCCGATCGGGGCAAGTCCGCCGCCCGGATTCTTGATGAGGGAACCGACGATCATGTCCGCTCCTACATCCGTCGGCTCCAGCTCCTCGACAAACTCCCCGTAGCAGTTATCGACCATGCAGATCACATCCGGCTTGATGGACTTGATAAAGGAGATCAGTTCGCCGATGCGCTTTACGGATAAGGTCGGTCTCGTCGCATATCCCTTGGAGCGCTGGATCTCGATGAGCTTTGTGCGCTCGTTGATCGCTTTTCTGATGTTCTCGAAGTCGAAATCTCCATTCGGAAGAAGATCCACCTGGCTGTAGGTGATGCCGAATTCCTTTAAAGAGCCGACGGAATCACGGATCCCGATGACTTCCTCCAGCGTATCATACGGCTTTCCGACCGGGGAGAGGATCTCATCGCCCGGGCGGAGATTTCCGGAAAGGGCGATCGTGAGTGCGTGGGTTCCGGAGATCAGCTGCGGGCGAACAAGAGCGTCCTCCCCGTGGAATGCCTTCGCATAAACCTCTTCCAGCGTATCGCGGCCAAGGTCATTGTAACCGTAACCGGTCGTTCCGGCAAAATGAATATCGCTGACTCTCGCCTCCTGCATGGCTTTGATGACCTTCAGCTGATTGTACTCCGCTGTTTTATCGATCACCTCAAAGCGGTCATGCAGACTCTTTTCGATCTCTCTTCCGTAATTTAAAACTTTCTCAGAGATTCCAAGCTCTCCGTACATCTTTGTAAGTTCCATGTCTTCTCCTTTTACTTTATCACAATTCCTCTGTCCTGCAGATCTTTTAACATCCACGCGAGGATCTTTTCTCTGTCAAAATCAAAGTTCCCCTGGTCCACCCAGGTCACTTCTTTTTCCCTCTTAAACCAGGTAAGCTGGCGCTTCGCGAAATGTCTCGTGTCGCGCTTGATGATGTAGACGGCCTCATCCAGGGAAATTGTCCCTTCCAGGGCATCCAGGATCTCCTTGTATCCCAGCCCCTGCATGGATACCATCTCCCTCGTGCAGCCCATCTCTTTCAGTTTTTCCACTTCCGCCAGCAGCCCGTTCTTCATCATGAGGTCCACCCGCAGGTCGATCCTCTCATACAGGCGGCCGCGGTCCATGTTGAGCACATAGTAGGCAAAATTGTAGGGCGATTCCTTTTTGCGCTCCGCCTCGTTGTGGGAGGAAATCTTTGTCCCGGTCTTTTTATAAAACTCCAGGGCGCGGATCACACGCTTTACATTATTCTCATGGATCGCCTCCGCTGATTCCGGATCCACTTCCTTTAACATGTCGTGGAGAGCGGAAGCTCCTTTCTCTGCCGCCAGGCGCTCCAGCTCCTCCCGGTATCCCGTATCCCCGTCGTTTTCCGTGAAGTCGATGTCATTCACCAGCGCCTGGATATAAAATCCAGTCCCTCCGGCGATGATCGGGATATGCCCGGCCGCGTAGATCTCCTCCATAGCCTCTTTCGCGAGTTTCTGGAATACGACAACGTTAAATTCGTCCCACGGGTCCAGAACGTCGATCAGGTGGTGGCGGACACCGTCCATCTCCTCCTTCGTCACCTTCGCGGATCCGATATCCATGTGGCGGTACACCTGCATGGAGTCGGCGCTGATGATCTCCCCGCCGATCTTTTTCGCGAGTTCCACGGAGAGGGCGGTCTTTCCGGACGCTGTCGGCCCGGTGATTATGATCAAAGGCTTTTTCATCATACGATCCTCTTGAATTTCTTTTCCATCTCATATTTGCTGATCGCAACGATCGTCGGTCTCCCGTGCGGGCAGTTATATGGATTCTCCAGTTTTAACAGTTCATCGATGAGCTGATCCGCCTCCGCGAAGGACAGCTCGTTGTTTCCCTTTACCGCAGCTTTGCAGGACATGGTGGCGATCCGGTCGTAGACGGACTCCACATTCTTCCCCATGCTGTCGTCGGAAAGGCCATCGATGAGCTCCATCAAGAGATCTTTCTTTGCCAGGGAGAACAGGTTGTCCGGCACTGCGCGCACCGCGTACTCATTTCCGCCGAACGGTTCGATCTCGAACCCGATGTCCGTAAACACCTTCATGTGGCGCTTTAAGAGGTCCGCCTCCTGAAGGGAAAGTGTCAGGATGATCGGCGGGCTTATGAGCTGGGAAGTGTACTCTCTCGTCTTTAATGACGCAAAATTCTTCTCAAAGAGCACTTTCTCGTGGGCAGCATGCTGATCGATGATATAGAGGCTGCCGTCATATTCCACGAGCCAGTAAGTCTCAAAGACCTGCCCGATCAGGCGGTGGCGCTTTCTCGCAGATTCCGAGAGGAGACGGTTGTCGAACATCTCCATCTGGGTCGGCTGGAGGTCTTTTGTTTTTTCCGCCCGGGGTGTGATTCCCGGCTGGTCCTGTTCAGACTGTACTTCCTGACTATCTTTTCTGTCCGCAGAGTCAGCACTCTTTGTCACGGCACCGGAAATTCCGGCTCCCGGAGGAAGCGCTCCCACTTTTCTTTCTGCCGGATCCATTCCAGGAAGACCCGCCATGATATGCTCTGCCGTCTGTCCGGTCGATTGTCCGGCCGCCGGCTCCGGTTTCAGTTCCCTCGTGAGCGGCTTCGGAGGCAGGATCCATTTGCTCTCCTGCTTCTTCTCCCCGTAGGTCGGGCGTTCTTCGCGGATGCCCATCGCCTCCATGCGGCGGTGTTCAAACGGCTCCGGTCCATGGGCGTTTTTCGCCACCGGATTCATTCCGCTCCTCGGCACCGGATTCCGTGCCACGGCAGCTTCTTCCTTTGCAAGCTCGCGCTCTTCCTTTTCCGACATAAGACTCACATTCGGGATCAGCTCTTTCCCGGAAAGCGCGTCGAGAACCGCCTGCGAGATCACTCGGTACATATTCTCGCCGTCTTTGAATCGAAGCTCCATCTTCGAAGGATGAACGTTCACATCGATATACTCCGGCTCCACCGTGAGGTGCAGCAGCGTGAACGGGTATTTATGCTGCATCATATAGCTCTTGTACCCATCCTCGATCGCTTTGGAGACGAGTCCGCTCCTGATATAGCGCCCGTTGATAAAATAATTCTCAAAATTCCGGTTTCCCCGGGCGATCACCGGCTTTCCGATAAAGCCCGAGATCTTCACGATCCCGGTCGACACCTCGATCGGAAGAAGGTTTGCCGCGATCTCCCGCCCGTAGACCGTGTAGATGATGTCCTTCAGGTTGTGGTTTCCCGAGGTGTGGAGACGGCTCTGGTTGTTCACGATGAGCCGGATCGAGATCTCCGGGTGGGACAGGGCAATCTTTTCCACGAGATCCGCCACATGAGCGCCCTCCGTGGCCTCCGTCTTTAAAAATTTCCGCCTTGCCGGCGTATTGAAAAAGAGGTTTCTGGAGATAAACGTGGTCCCCTCCGGTGCGCCGATCTCCTCGAGACCTTTCTCCTCACCGCCTTCGATCCGGTATCTCGATCCGGTGAGACTTCCGGAGGTTTTTGTGATCAGTTCCACCTGGGAGACTGCCGCGATACTGGAAAGCGCCTCACCGCGGAATCCCAGGGAAGACACGGTAAGAAGATCTTCTGCCGTCCGGATCTTGCTTGTCGAGTGGCGCAGAAAAGCCAACGGCAGTTCTTCCTTTTTGATCCCGCAGCCGTTATCCGTGATCCTGATAAACCCGATGCCGCCCTGGCGGATCTCCACAGTGATCGCCGTGGAACCGGCGTCGATGGCGTTTTCCATTAACTCCTTCACCACGGAGGCCGGCCGCTCCACGACCTCGCCCGCGGCGATCTGGTTGATCGTACTCTGATCCAGAACCTGAATCGGCATAGTCTCTCTCCCTCTCTTTCTTTTTCAATCCCTGCTACTGCCAGCGGTTTTTCAGCTTCGTCTGCAGCCGGTACAGGGTATTTAACGCATCGATCGGGGTCATGCTGGAAAGCTCCAGATCCCCGAGTTCTTTTATAATGTCATCGTCCTTCACGGTATCAAAGATCGACATCTGGTTGAGATCCACCTCGTCCGGCTTCGCCACCGCCTTATGCTGCGGGGACGCGCTCATCTGGGCAATCTCTTTTGCCTGGGCTGTGATATCGGCGCTCGCGAGCTCCTCAACAAGCTCCTTCGCGCGGGCGATCACCTGCTCCGGAACACCCGCGAGTTTTGCGACCTGGATTCCGTAGCTCTTATCTGCCCCGCCCTTTACGATCTTTCTGAGGAATACGATATCATCCCCCTGTTCCTTGACGGCGATACAATAGTTGTTGACACCGCTGATGGTCCCCTCAAGCTCCGTGAGCTCATGATAATGGGTCGCAAACAGCGTCTTCGCGCCGAGGATCTTCGGGTTGCTGATGTGTTCGATGACTGCCCAGGCGATCGAGAGACCGTCAAAGGTACTCGTGCCGCGGCCAATCTCATCGAGGACGAGGAGACTGTTCTTCGTGGCATTTCTTAAAATATTTGCAACCTCCGTCATCTCGACCATAAAGGTACTCTGTCCGGATGCCAGGTCATCGGAGGCGCCGACTCTCGTGAAGATCCTGTCACAGATCCCGATGTTCGCCTCGTCAGCCGGAACAAAGCTTCCGATCTGCGCCATGAGGACGATCAGTGCCGTCTGTCTCATGTAAGTGGATTTGCCCGCCATGTTCGGTCCCGTGATGACGGCGATCCGGTTCTTTCCGTTATCCAGATATGTGTCGTTCGCGACGAACAGGCTGTCTTTGATCATCTTCTCGACGACCGGATGGCGGCCGTTTTTGATGTTGATCAGTCCTTTTTCATTGATTTTCGGCTTCACGTAGTTATTCCGCATGGACACTGTGGACAGGGAGGTAAAGACATCAATGCCCGCGATCGCTTTCGCAGTGCTCTGGATCCGCAGGACCTCCGCAGCGATCTTATCGCGCACATCGCAGAACAGATCGTACTCCAGAGTGTACAGGCGGTCCTCCGCGCCCATGATGATGTCTTCCAGCTCTTTTAACCGGTCTGTCGTGTAGCGCTCCGCATTTGTCAGAGTCTGTTTGCGGATAAAATAATCCGGGACCAGGTCCTTGAAAGAGTTTGTTACCTCAAAGTAGTATCCGAACACCTTGTTGTATTTGATCTTTAAGTTCTTGATGCCGGTCTTTTCCTTCTCCTCGGTCTCAAGATCCGCCAGCCATGCCTTTCCTTCCGTCTTCGCCTTCCGGTACTTGTCGGCATCCTCGCTGTATCCGTCCTTGATGATGTTTCCCTCACGGAGCGAGATCGGCGGCTCATCGACGATGGACCGGTCAATGAGTTCGTAGAGATCCCGCAGCGGATCCAGATCCTCGTTCATTTTCTTTAAAAGCTCACAGGAAAACTCCCCGAGAATATCTTTGATATACGGCAGCATTTCCAGGGAATTCTTAAAGGAAAGAAGGTCCCTCGGGTTTGCCGTCTTATAGCTGATCCGCCCCATCAGGCGCTCCAGGTCATAGACGGAATTCAGGTACTCCCGGATCTCTTCCCTGGAGATATAGTTCATGTTCAGCTCTTCGATCGCCTGCTGCCGGCGCTCGATCTCCGTCTTGTCGATCAGCGGCTGTTCGATAAAGGAGCGGAGAAGTCTCGCCCCCATGGCCGTCTTTGTCTTATCGAGGACCCAGAGAAGGGAGCCTCTCTTCTGTTTTTCACGCAGAGTCTCCACAAGCTCCAGATTTCGTCTTGTGGAGGTATCGATCATCATGAACTGCCCCGTTGTGTACGGTGTGATCTTCGTCAGATGGGACAGGTCATTCTTCTGCGTCTCATAGAGATACTGAAGGACCGCACCGGATGCGATCATTCCGTTCTCATAATCTCCGAGTCCAAGTCCCTCGAGACTCATCACATGGAAATGCTCTTTTAAGATCTTCCTGCAGTCATCATCCGAGAAAAACCGGTTCTCCAGTGCCGTCACGGCAAAATGATACCGCTCTTTTAACTCATCCATATCAAGTCCGGACATGAAGAGTGCCTCATTGCACACAAGCTCCGACGGCGTGAACTTGTTGATCTCATCAAGAAGCGCCCGCTCGCTCGTCACCTCCGTGACAAAAAAATCGCCGGTCGTGATGTCAACCGTCGCAATCCCGTAATTGTTTCCGGTATACACAACTGCCATCAGGTAGTTGTTCTTTGTCTCGTCCAGAGCCTGGGAGCTCGTGATCGTTCCCGGCGTCACAACGCGGATGACTTCGCGCTTTACAAGACCTTTCGCGAGCTTCGGATCCTCCATCTGCTCCGCGATCGCAACCTTATAACCTTTCTGGACGAGTCTTGTGAGATAGCCTTCCACCGCATGGAACGGGACTCCGCACATCGGAGCCCGTTCTTCCAGACCGCAGTCCTTTCCCGTCAGTGTCAGCTCCAGCTCTCTCGAAACCGTCTTCGCATCCTCAAAAAACATCTCGTAGAAATCACCCAGCCGGTAAAAAAGGATACAGTCCGGATACTGCTTTTTTGTCTCGAGATAATGTGTCATCATTGGTGAAATCTGTCCCACGTCTTTTCTCCTATTCCATAACATGCCCACAGCGCCCGAAGCACTCGGCTCCGGGCGTCACATGTTTTTCATCCTTATTATTTAACAAGGGAACCCATATAGTAGAATCCCTTTGCCTCGTCTAAAGAGACATCCACGATCTTTCCGATCAGGGACGCGTCCCCGGCGAAATGTACGACTGTGTTGTTGGAAAGTCTTCCTGTCACAAAGCCGGACTCGTGGGTATCGATCTCCTCCACAAGGACTTTTTGTACCGTTCCCTCATGACGCTTTACGACCTCTGCCGCAATGTCCTGGACTTCCTTTAACAGGCGGTCAAAACGGTTCTTTACGACATCCTCCGGAACCTGGTTCGGCATGGCCGCCGCCGGAGTTCCGGTGCGCTTGGAGTAGATGAAGGTGAAGGCGCTGTCGTAGCGGACCTTGCGCACCACGTCCATCGTCTCCTCGAAGTCTTCCTCAGTCTCCCCCGGGAATCCCACGATGATATCCGTAGTCAGAGAGATATCCGGGATCGCCGCGCGCAGTTTCTCCACCAGTGCGAGGTACTGTTCCTTCGAATATTTCCGGTTCATGCGCTTTAAGATCTCACTGCTGCCGGACTGGAGCGGCAGATGTAAATGGCTGCAGATCTTCTTCGAATCCCGCATCGTCTCGATCAGCTCGTCGGAGAGATCCTTCGGGTGGGAAGTCATGAAGCGGATGCGCTCCAGTCCTTCGACCTTCTCGACTCTTCTTAAGAGCTCCGCAAAGGTGATCGGATGTTCCAGATTCTTTCCGTAGGAGTTGACGTTCTGTCCGAGAAGCATCACTTCCACAACACCGTCAGCCACAAGCTCTTCGATCTCTTTGATAATGTCCTCCGGCTCTCTGCTCCTCTCGCGTCCGCGCACATACGGCACGATGCAGTAACTGCAGAAGTTATTGCAGCCGAACATGATATTGACGCCGGACTTGAACGGATATTTTCTCTCGACCGGGAGTTCCTCCACGATCTCATTGGTTCCTTCCCAGACATCCACCACCATCTTCTTTTCCATGAAGCGCTCGTAGAGCAGCTCCGCAAGTTTGAAAATGTTGTGGGTTCCGAAGATCAGGTCAACATGGCGGTAACTCTTTTTGATCTTTGCGACAACCTCCGGCTCCTGCATCATGCAGCCGCAGAGCGCGATCATCATATCCGGATTTTTTCTCTTCACGCCGCTCAGATATCCAAGACGGCCATACACCTTTAAGTTCGCGTTCTCACGCACGGTACATGTATTGTAGAGAACGAAATCCGAGTTCTCATCGGCTCCCTCCACATATCCCGCTTCTTTTAAGATCCCAAGGAGCTTTTCGGAGTCTCTGGCATTCATCTGGCACCCGAATGTATTGATAAAACAGGTGAGCGGGCGTCCTTTTTTCGCGCTCTCCGCCTCCACGAGCTTTTTCACCTGTTCCATAAAGTACTGCTGTCTCGCCGGTTCCTCCGTCGGAGCCCCTGCGATGATATTTTTATCTGTCATTCTTATGTTTCTCCAAATTTCTAAATTCAATCCTGAATGATTATAACCAAGATTCTCCGAAAATGCAACCTTGTTGTTTCACCTTCCGGGGCAGTGGAATCTGCTGCGTTACTTTTCACGAGTAGGAATTTTCTGAACTGAAAATTCCGTATGATACCGTTGTGGTCGCGGATTTTGCCGATCCCACAGTTCTCCCTTACTTCCGGATCTGCCCGTCTCCGTAGATGATGTACTTCGTGGACGTCAGCGCAGGAAGTCCCATCGGACCTCTCGCGTGGAGTTTCTGGGTACTGATCCCGATCTCAGCTCCGAATCCGAATTCGAAGCCGTCGGTGAATCTTGTGGACGCATTGACGTAGACAGCTGCCGCATCCACCTCATTCAGGAATTTCTGGGCATTCTCGTAATCCTTCGTGATGATCGCCTCGGAGTGACCGGTATTGTAGTGGTTGATGTGGGCGATCGCCTCGTCCACGGAATCCACGATCTTGCAGGAAAGGATATAGTCCAGGTACTCTTTCCCCCAGTCTTCCTCCGTCGCCGCCGTAAATTCCGGTACGATCGAGCAGGCGTCCTCATCTGCGCGGATCTCCACGTTCTTCTCATCCAGACGCTTTTTCATGAGCGGCAGGAATTCCTTTGCGATCTTCCGGTGCACCAGTGTGGATTCGCAGGCATTGCAGACGCCGATCCTCTGGGTCTTCGCGTTGAAGATGATGTCGAGCGCCATATCGAGATCTGCACTCTCATCCACATAGATATGGCAGTTTCCGGTTCCGGTCTCGATCACCGGCACTGTGCTGTTCTCCACGACCGTGCGGATCAGTCCGGCCCCGCCTCGCGGGATCAGGACATCGAGATATCCGTTCATCCGCATGAACTCGCGCGCCGTCTCATGGCTCGTATCTTCGATCAGGGCGATCGCATCCTCCGGGATATTTTCCTTCTTCAGCCCATTCCGGATCGCTGCGAC
>OHAM01002233.1_pt1 | contig 10883 bp, 10 predicted proteins | sample 1577161 | NCBI WGS metagenome assembly OHAM01 (sample SAMEA3541583, study PRJEB24748) | human gut metagenome | biome: human gut; feature: human-associated habitat; material: faeces | place: China | collected 2012
ACGGTAGACGCCTCACTGATTCCCGCCGGAAAGGAAAAGATGAAGTCTTACTCTTTATCATAGTAGCATGAGCTTTGGAATATGGCAAGGAGAGGTTTTCGGCTTCTTGTGGATGCCGGAAATATGTGCTATAATTATCCAATACGTTTTGCTGTGAACTGCAAAACGAAAAACCTATGACACCTGGAGGTTTACCATGAAGAGGCTGCTGCGTTATTTAAACGCCTACAAAAAAGAGACGGTGCTGGCCCCTCTCTTTAAAATGCTGGAAGCCAGTTTTGAATTGTTTGTACCGCTTGTTGTTGCACGAATCGTGGATGTAGGCATCAAAAATCAGGATCCGGGCTATATCCTGCGAATGGGAGGACTTCTTGTATTGCTGGGAGTGATCGGCCTGATCTGTTCCATCACGGCACAATATTTTTCGGCAAAGGCAGCAGTCGGTTTTGCGACCGGTCTGCGCAATGATCTGTTTGCCCATATCGGAAGCCTCTCTTACAGTGAGCAGGATACCATCGGAACCTCCACGCTGATCACCCGCATGACCAGCGATATCAACCAGGTACAGTCCGGTGTGAATCTGACACTGCGGCTGCTCCTCCGTTCTCCGTTCATCGTGTTCGGAGCCATGGTTATGGCTTTCACCGTAAATGTGAAGGCAGCCATGATCTTTGTAGTTGCCATTCCGGTGCTTTCTGTGATCGTATTCGGTATCATGGCTGTCAGCATGCCGCTGTACAAAAAGGTTCAGAAGCAGTTAGACCATGTGACCCAGGCAACCCGGGAAAACTTAACTGGCGCACGTGTGATCCGTGCCTTTAACCGACAGGAGGATGAAATCCGAAACTTTGACGAGTCCAACGGACTTCTCGTAAGGTTCCAGGTCTTTGTCGGTAAGATTTCCGCGCTGATGAACCCGATGACCTATGTGGTAGTCAACCTTTCCATTATTTCAGTAGTCTGGATCTCCGGAAAACAGGTGGATGCCGGCATTATAACCCAGGGTGAGACGGTGGCGCTTGTCAACTATATGTCGCAGATCCTGGTAGAGCTGATCAAGATGGCAAACCTGATCATTTCCATTTCCAAGGCACTGGCCTGTGCAAATCGTATCAGCAGTGTCCTGGAAGAAAAGAGCAGCATTGTCAGTCCTGCTAAGGGCATGGTAACGGCTTCGGAAGCTGCGGCAGAGGGAGCAGGAGCACCGGCCAAGGTACAGTTTGACCATGTGAACTTTCTTTATAAGGGTGCCAAGGCAGATTCCCTGACAGACATCAGCCTGACCGTAAAGAAGGGACAGACTATCGGTATCATCGGCGGTACCGGTTCCGGAAAATCATCTCTGGTAAATCTGATCCCGCGTTTCTATGATGTGCGGGAGGGCGCTGTCCTTGTGGATGGCGTGAATGTAAAGGATTATCCGCTGGAAACCCTGAGAGAAAAAATCGGTGTTGTGCCGCAGAAGGCAATCCTCTTCCAGGGAACTCTTCGTGAAAATATGAGATGGGGCAAAAAGAATGCCACCGATGAGGAAATCTACCGCGCCCTGGATATCGCGCAGGCCCGCGAATTCGTGGATGGCAAGGAAAAGGGACTGGATCTTTATATTGACCAGGCCGGAAAGAATTTATCCGGCGGACAGAGGCAGCGCCTGACCATTGCCCGCGCCCTGGTGCGCGAGCCGGAGATCCTGATCATGGATGACAGTGCCTCTGCACTGGACTTCGCGACGGATGCGAAACTCCGTATGGCGATTCAGAAGGGCACAAAGGATATGACTGTTTTCATTGTATCCCAGCGTGCGACCACGATCCGGCATGCGGACCAGATCGTAGTCCTGGATGATGGTGCGGCTGTGGGCATTGGTACTCATGAGGAGCTGTTTGAAAGCTGTGAGGTATATCGCGAGATCTGTCTGTCCCAGCTTTCCAGAGAGGAGGTGCAGTAAGGTGGCAAAGCTTGAGATCGAAAAACATAAATCAACCTTAAAGCGGATCCTGAACTACATTGGAAGCTATAAATGGCTCGTAGTTCTCTCTCTGGTCCTGGCTGCCGTGACCGTGGCAACCACCCTTTACGCGCCGATCCTGGTGGGAGAGGGCGTCGACCTGATCCTGGGGCCCGGCAATGTGGATTTTACCGGACTGCTTGCGATTCTTCGTAAAATTGCAGTCGTGATCGTTGTTACGGCGCTTGCCCAGTGGCTCATGAACCATATCAACAACCAGATCACCTACCGGGTGGTAAAGGACATCCGCACCAGGGCCTTTAACCATCTGGAGATTCTTCCGCTGAGCTACATTGATTCCCACCAGTACGGCGATATCATCAGCCGTATCATTGCAGATATTGACCAGTTCTCCGAGGGACTGCTGATGGGCTTTACCCAGCTCTTTACCGGCGTCCTGACGATTCTCGGAACCCTGGGCTTTATGCTGGTGGTGAATCCGTTTATTACGCTGGTGGTGGTGTGCGTGACTCCGCTTTCCCTGTTTGTGGCAAGCTTTATCGCAAAGAAAACCTATTCCATGTTCAGGCTTCAGTCCCAGACCAGGGGTGAGCTGACTTCCCTGGTAGATGAAATGGTGGGAAATGAAAAAGTAGTACAGGCCTTTGGCTATCAGGATGAGGCGCAGAAGCGTTTTGAGGAGATCAACGGACGCCTTCAGGGCTACAGCCTGCGTGCGATCTTTTTCTCTTCGATCACCAACCCGGCCACCCGTTTTGTCAACAGTATGGTATACGCCAGTGTCGGTGTCGCCGGTGCTTTCGCTGCCATCCGCGGACTGCTTACCGTGGGACAGCTTTCTGCGTTCTTAAGCTATGCAAACCAGTACACGAAGCCTTTTAATGAGATTTCCGGCGTTGTGACCGAGCTGCAGAATGCCCTGGCCTGCGCGGCACGGGTATTTGAGCTGATCGACGAGCCGCCGTTTACCTCGGAGGATGCCGACGCAGTCAATCTTCAGAACGTGGATGGCAGTGTAACGCTGGAGCATGTAAATTTCTCCTATACTCCGGATACTTCCCTGATCGAGGATTTAAACCTGGATGTAAAGCCTGGACAGCGCATTGCCATTGTCGGGCCGACCGGCTGCGGCAAGACTACCATGATCAATCTGCTGATGCGGTTCTACGATGTAGTAAGCGGTTCTATCAGGGTGTCCGGTGAAGATATCCGCCATGTTACAAGAAAGAGTCTGCGCACCAATTATGGAATGGTTCTGCAGGAAACCTGGTTAAAGGCCGGAACCATCCGGGAAAATATTGCCTACGGCAAGCCGGACGCGACCGATGAGGAGATCATCCGGGCGGCAAAGGAGGCGCATGCCCACAGCTTTATCAAGCGTATGCCGGATGGATATGACACGGTTATCTCCGAGGATGGTGGCAATCTCTCCCAGGGGCAGAAGCAGCTTCTGTGCATTGCCCGCGTCATGCTGTGCCTGCCGCCGATGCTGATCCTCGATGAGGCGACCTCTTCCATCGATACCCGCACCGAGATCCGTATCCAGAAGGCTTTCGCTGCCATGATGAAAGGCCGTACCAGCTTTATTGTTGCACATCGTCTTTCTACCATCCGTGAGGCAGATGTGATCCTGGTAATGAAGGATGGCCATATTATTGAGCAGGGAACCCATGAGACCCTGCTGGCACAGAACGGATTTTACGCGAACCTGTATAACAGCCAGTTCGCGGGATAATAAGGAGTGTTGGAATTATGAATTACGCAACCATCAAGCCAGTAGACATTGCCAATGGTCCGGGTGTGCGGGTATCGCTTTTTGTGAGCGGCTGCAGACACCACTGCAAGGGCTGTTTCAATGCCCAGGCATGGGATTTTGAGTACGGTGAGCCGTTTACGGAAGAGGTCTGGCAGAAAATCTTTTCCGCTCTGGATCACGACTACATGGAAGGCATTACCCTGCTTGGCGGGGAGCCTATGGAGCCGGAGAACCAGGCTGGGCTGCTGCCGTTTTTAAAAGAACTGAAAAAGCGTTTTCCCCAAAAGACGATCTGGTGCTTTTCCGGATATGATTTCGAGAAGGACATTCTGGGACGCATTCTTTGAACAGTCCCAGTGGCTTTCCTTTGTCAGTCCGGATTACGATCTCTGGATGTTCTGGTAGATGGAAAATTTGTAGAAGATTTAAAGAATTTAAGCCTGAAATTCCGCGGTTCCGAAAACCAGCGGATCCTGGATGTGGCGCGCTCCCTTGCAGCCGGGAAGGCAGTCTGGATGGAGCAATATCGATAATGGAAGTATCAAAGATGGAAAACAAGAGAAGGGTGTTGTGGAAGCTGTTTGTCTCCACGCTCTACCTGAGTGCTTTTACCTTTGGCGGCGGTTATGTGATCGTTTCGCTTCTGAAGAAAAAATTTGTAGATGAATATCACTGGATCGAGAATGAGGAGATGCTGGACCTGGTCGCGATCGCCCAGTCCTCTCCGGGAGCCATTGCAGTCAACGGGGCCATCGTGGTGGGATATAAGCTGGCCGGAATGGCCGGAACGGTGATTGCAATTCTCGGAACCATTATTCCGCCGTTTCTGATCATTTCTGCAATCTCGGTCTTTTACAATCTGGTAAAGGACAATTTCATTGTGAGTCAGATGCTGCAGGGCATGCAGTCCGGAGTAGGGGCAGTCATCGCATCGGTTACCTATGAGATGGGAGCCGGCATTGTTCATGGAAGGAACAAGACATCCATCTTTATTATGGTCTGCGCTTTTGCTGCATCCTGTATCTTCCGGGTCAATGTCATTTTCGTGGTGATTGCCTGCGGACTTCTTGGCGTCGCGCGTACGATCCTTACCGGAAAGGAGGCTGCATAAATGATCTATCTTAAGCTTTTTATCAGCTTTCTCCAGATTGGCATGTTCAGCTTTGGAGGCGGCTATGCGGCTATGCCTCTCATACAGGGACAGGTAGTGAACGGGCATCAGTGGCTGACCATGGCGGAATTTACGGATCTCATTACGATTTCCCAGATGACACCAGGTCCCATTGCAGTGAACTCTGCCACCTTTGTCGGAATGAAGATTGCCGGTGTACCTGGAGCTCTCGCAGCAACATTCGGATGTATTCTGCCTTCCTGCGTCATCGTTACGCTGATCGCGAAGCTGTATCTCAAATACCGGAACATGGCCCTGTTGCAGGGCGTGCTGGCCTCCTTAAGACCTGCGGTGGTCGCCCTGATCGGCTCTGCGGGTATTGCCATTTTGATCAATGCCTTCTGGGAAAACAGCGCGCAGATTACTGCTTGGGGAACCAACTGGATCATGGTAGGAATCTTTGTGATCTCTGTAGTGCTGCTGCAGAAGGGAAAGATGAATCCGATCCTGGTCATGGTGCTGGCCGGAGTCATGAAGGTTCTGACGGCCCTGTTCATTGGCGCATAAAGATAATTGTGTTTATTTTGTGCCCAAAAGAAAAAGGTTCTTTTGACGGTCTGTAAGAAATTTGTCAGAATCTTCCAATTCTCGTCAGAATTGTAGAAATAGTGTCAGAATCGCTAAGAGAACGGTAAAGTCTTAAGCCTCCTCTTTGTGCTAGAATTCTATCATAAGAAAACGATGACAGAATTCAGACAGCACGAAAGAGGAGGCTTACATTATGATGAGAGGAAAACGAATTGCCGGATGGGTATTTGCATTTGCATGCACGGTCATGGCAGGCTGTGGGTTTTCTTTAGCCGCTGAGGGCTATGGATTATATAAAAATGCAGTACAGACTGTAAGCCTGGAGGAAAAGGTAAACGAGATCCGCAGCCGGGAGAGTTTTACTTCCCTGGAAGAGATGCCGGAGACTTATGTGCAGGCTGTGGTAGCGGTGGAGGATCACCGCTTTTACGAGCATTTCGGCCTGGATCTGATCGCGATCGGCCGGGCTTTGGTCAATGATATAAAAGCAGGACGCTATGTAGAGGGCGGCAGCACCATCACACAGCAGCTTGCAAAAAATCTGTACTTTTCCCAGGAAAAGACCATGAACCGCAAAGCAGCTGAGGTTTTTCTGGCACTGGAACTGGAGCGGAACTATACTAAGGATGAGATTCTTGAACTCTATGTAAACAGCATTTACTTTGGAGACGGATACTACAATGTCGGAGAAGCCAGCGAAGGATACTTCGGGAAACCGGCAGCAAAGATGAATGATTATGAGTGCACGCTTCTGGCAGGCGTACCAAACGCCCCGTCCAAATACGCACCGAGCAAAAATCTGGCATTGGCCGAAAAACGTCAGAAGAAGGTCATAAGCCGGATGAAAGCCTGCGGTTATCTCACGAAGGAAGATACCACACTGATGAGCGCAGAACTGGTGGCGATGAATTAAGAAAACAAAAGGAAAAGGGACAGTCCAATGAAGCGGATCGTCCCTTTTCTTTCTGTTACTGAATTTCCCGGATCATACAGTATTGCTTGAGCGGGAAATTCTGCTTCATGATTCCATAGACTTTAAAGCCAAGGTTTTGATAGAATTCCACGTTCTTTTCGTTGTGGGTCTCCAGGGAGATCATCATGCGGTGGGAGTCAGCATAGTCGATGGCTTCCTGCATCAGCCGGGCGGCAATGCCATGATGCTGCATCTTAGGATCTACCGCAAGATAGATGATATGGAGACGCTGGTTCTGGTGCAGCTGGTCTGTCCAGCTGGAATTTAAATAGTCCACGCCCTTTAAAAAGTTGTGAAAGGTTCTCAGGGTGTGATCCTCCCTGATGAGGTAGGTGTCGGTCTGGAGCGTGGCCCGGGCTTCTGCAAAATAGAACTGGAAAATGTTGTAGGGCTCGGCCTCGTCAGAGACAACCAGTATTCCGTTTAAGTCGGCACTGTCGGAGAAAATCTCGCAGGTTTCGTAAAATTCATCCATATCGCAGTGGAAAAGCTCCGGCATAAGGCGCTCACGGACTTCAGGATCCGGAATCAGAGTCTCATAGAGCGGGTCGTGTTTGAAGCAGGCATACAAAAGCTGCTCTAGCTTTGGCAGATCTTCACGCTGTACGCGGTATAGTTTATCACTTTCCATAGTATGTTCAGACGAAGCTTCGTCTGTCCTTTCTGTATTTCATGATATTGTTGGTAAAAACTCAGATCAGAAACTGGTCATGCACCAGACTCTTAATCTGATCGGTGGTCTGCAGCAGCAGGCGGCACTGATCCTGGAAAATCCTGGTCAGATGACTGATCTCACCGGAGAGCGAAATCTCGTCTGGCTTTTCCTCTTTTTTCTGAAGCAGATCCTTCACCAGAGCATAGATGTTTTCGTGCGGCATCAGACGCCGGTAGCCCCATTTCAGTCGGTCCTGCGGCTGATTTAACACATAGTCGGTGAAATGGTTGTAAACCTCTTCATCAAACATGAAAGCGTAGGCATTGTTGTCTACCTGGTAGAGCTTTCGCAGGGCAGAAGAGAGATTCTGCTCCTTTAAGTTGGCAATGGCACCGCCGATCAGGCGGATGTTCTGCAGCAGGATTTCATGCGGGTAGTGGACATTGCCGTACCAGTCAATGCGTACCAGCTCATCCTGGGCGTATTTGAAACGGCGCAGGGCTTCTTTTTCGGCTTCCCGGGATTCCAGATACAGGCATTCGGCTTCTTTTTGTCTTCCTTCTGCCAGAAGCGCACGATAATGACTGTTTAAGCTTCTGCGGGATTCATAACGGCTTTCCGCAACATCCGCTGCATCGGAGAGCATTTTTTCCAGGTCAGAAATCTTTTCTGCCAGAGAAGCCAGAGTCATAGGACTGATGAGATCCATGGCAACGAAGGAACGGAGAATCTCGCTGGATGCGTTGTAGCCGTCCAGGGCACGCTTCATGACCGGAGCGGAGCATAACGGAATGACGCAGGTTTCGTCAAGAGCCATGATGAGAAGGGCGAAGAGCTCATGATGAAGCCGGTAGACCTGCTCATCATAAAAGGCATCGTTATCAAACTGAGAGTGATAGTGAGTCTCCATAAAGCTTCCGCCCGTAAAATCGTTGACCATGGACGGTATGCCGGCAATGGCCATGGAAAAGTCATCGGACCAGGTCTCGATCGGGGACGTGACGCGGGTCTCCTCCGGGTATGCCTGGGTCAGGTCTGGAAGCTCGGAAAGATACTCCTCCAAAAAGCGTGTATATTCGTAGCAGCTGCGGATGCGTGCGCGGGTACCGTGCGCCAGGGCCGGAAGCTCGAAGTTTAAGTCAGCAATGACCTTTCCTACCCATTCCGGGTGTGCAGTGAACACCTGCTCGTATGCACCGGTGGACCAGTCAAAGTTGGAATCCACAACCCCCCATTCCTCAGCAGCCATGGCGCAGATCACAATGGTATTATTCGGTGTAAAACCACTTGCGAGAAGTGCTTTCGCGATGCCAAACATCAGGGCAATGGCCGTATTGTCATCCTGAAAGCCGCTGAAGTAAGAATCATAGTGGGCAGACAGTAAAACCATGCGGTCCGGATGACGGCCGGGAATACTTCCCACGATGTTGTAGGTGGTACAGTCCCGGGTGACACGGCTGTCTGCATCCAGGGTGACGGTTATCTCGGCAGTGCGCTCCAAAAGCTCTTTTAAGGGATCGGAGTCCTTCCGGGAGATGGAGAACGCAGGTGCATTCTCCGGGCCTGCGATATCCTGGGCATTTAAGGCTTCGTCATCGATCTCTCCGTAGCCGCCGCTCTGCACGGCGATCAGCGCAGCAGCGCCCTTTAAGTGTGCCTGGTAAACCGGGTAATTGATCCACCATTCATCGCGCTGGTTGATATCTACGAGAACCAGCTTGCCGGTGACATCCTTCCCTTCGTAGTCAGCAGCGGTTCCCTTTCCAAGATACATCAGGGAAAATTCCTTCGGTCCGTCGGTAACAAACGTCGTCTGGTAAGCGCCAAGCTGGATCTCGTGACGAGTACCATCTTCACCGGAGTAGGAAAGAACAGCTTTTTTAAATTCCCAGCCATCTACCTTGACGGCATCTTTTCTCACATCGGAAAGGCCAATGGCTTCCATTTCCTGTTTCAGCATTTCACCGGTCTCAAACTCGGCGCGGGAACCGGCCGGACGGTAGCCCAGAACCGGATTGGTGCGAAACTGCTCCATACGCTTGGCCAGCCGGTAGGAGTAATCTATATCAAGGTTTTTCAGAATGGATTCCTGTAAGTTCATGTATGTGCAACCTCCGTTTTTACAATCAAAATGATTATAACAGATTATAACACTGAATCACAGGATAGGAAAGAAAAATGGTAAAAAAGAAAAACTCTAAAAAAACTACTTGATTTTCTGAAAATTTCGTGGTAACATTCAAATCAACAAAATAAAACAGTCTTCAGGGCGGAGTGAAATTCTCCACCGGTGGTAAAGCCCACGAGCCGCAAGGCATGATTCGGTGTAATTCCGAAGCCGACAGTACAGTCTGGATGAAAGAAGAAAAACGATGTGCATTTCTGGTGGGAATGTACTGTATCAAGTTAGAATCAAAGCTCTGGAATTCAAATTCCGGAGCTTTTTCTTTTTTTGGACCTGGGACCTGCAAAGGGAGGCATGTAATTTTGACAGAGTATAAATGGATGCGCCGGGCCATAGAGCTGGCAAAACAGGGAGAGGGCTGGACAAGTCCCAATCCGCTGGTTGGCGCTGTGATCGTAAAGCAAGGACAGATCATTGGAGAAGGCTATCATGCCCGGTATGGTGAATATCATGCAGAACGAAATGCCCTGATGGCCTGCACAAAACCGGCAGAGGGGGCGGATCTGTATGTAACGCTGGAGCCATGCTGCCATTACGGGAAGCAGCCGCCTTGTGTGGAGGCCATTGTGCAGGCCGGTATCCGGAGGGTGTTTGTTGGTTCGGATGATCCGAATCCGCTGGTAGCAGGAAAAGGAATCCGGTATCTGCGGGAGCGGGGCATCACAGTGGAAACCCATGTGCTGAAGGAGGAATGCGATCGTTTGAATCCGGTGTTTTTTCATTACATCCGGAAAAAAACGCCCTATGTGGTTATGAAATATGCCATGACGATGGATGGAAAGATTGCTGCCTATACCGGTGCGTCGAAGTGGGTTACCGGAGAGCAGGCCAGGGCATATGTTCAGCAGGAGCGGCACCGCTATCGTGGAATCATGGTTGGAGTCGGTACCGTGCTGGCAGATGACCCCATGCTAAGCTGCAGGATGCCCGGTGGAAGAAATCCGGTGCGGATTATCTGTGATACGCATTTACGGACACCGCTTTCTTCTCAGATTGTGAAGACGGCAAAAGAAATCTCCACGATCCTGGCAGTCTGTGAGACAGACAAGAGCAGATACCAGCCTTATCAAGAGGCCGGATGTCAGATCCTGACACTGCCTGATGCTGATGGCCATCTGGATCTGAATGCCCTTATGGAAAAGCTTGGGGAAGAACGGATCGACAGTGTTCTCTTAGAGGGCGGAGGAACCCTGAACTGGGCAGCCTTAAAAAGCGGAATCGTACGTGAGGTACATGCTTATATGGCACCAAAGCTTTTTGGCGGCTCGGAGGCAAAAACTCCGGTGGAAGGCCGGGGCGTGCCTGACCCTGCAGAGGCGGTACATTTAAAGGTCAGGGAAATCCGTCACCTGGGAGAGGATTTACTGATTGAAAGTGAGGTGCAGGATGTTTACGGGAATTGTTGAAGAAATCGGAACGCTCAAAAGGATTGTCTGGGGCACCCATTCGGCGGCACTCACCATTCAGGCAGATCGTGTTCTTTCGGACGCGGCAGTAGGTGACAGCATAGCAGTGAACGGAATCTGCCTGACGGTCACGAGTCTGGGAAATGCAGCTTTTACGGCAGATGTGATGCACGAGACGCTGAACCGAGGAAGCTGCAGAATACGAAGTTATTTTTAGTGGAGTTGGTATAGATTCCTTTA
>OHAM01002261.1_pt1 | contig 10784 bp, 7 predicted proteins | sample 1577161 | NCBI WGS metagenome assembly OHAM01 (sample SAMEA3541583, study PRJEB24748) | human gut metagenome | biome: human gut; feature: human-associated habitat; material: faeces | place: China | collected 2012
AAAACCTGGAACTAAACATAAAAAGGGCCCTTTTCATAGAATTGGGGCGGGATTTTAACAAATCCCACCCCAACTATTGACAAAGAGCCGATTTAACAAATTCCACCCAACTATTGACAAAGAACCACATAAAAGGCAAGAACCGGAAACCCAGCCTTGCCTTTTATTATACTGTTTCTCAAAAATCTGACTTATAGTCAAAATTCAAGTATCAGTGATAAATCTTATTCAGCGTCTGTAACCCCAGCTGCTGAAATTACGTTGTCGTAGAGTTCAATTTTCGGTACATCAACATAGTCTAACAGATTGCTGTCAAGATCTTTGATTGTGTTACCGCTGAACTTGAACTGTACGTCTTCCATATCTGCAAGCTCTAAATCATACTTCTTGCTTTCAGATTTCTGGATCTTACCCTGTTTGTTTACAAGATAGTATTTGTCTTCTACAAGGTAGATTCTGTAATCATCTTCTGCCTCAAGTCTCTTGCCCTTCCAGTAGAGGTATCCAGATTTCTCGCCGGTTACACCCTTGCCGTTGCCGCCATTCTTAGTCTGGAAGTAATATGTGAAGGAATCATTCTCCTCCTCTACATTAGAAACTTTACCAGTCTTCATATAACCGTTGCTATCAAAATAGTAGGTATCTCCATTGATGTACTGTAAACCAGTCTGCATCTGACCCTTTTCATTGAACGCAAAGTATTTACCTTCAACCTTAATCTTTGCTACATAAACTGGAGCACCATCATCAGTTAAGCCACTATTGTCAGCAGGTTTTGTTTTATCTGCTTTCTTAGCTTTACCATCTTTGAAGTAGTACCAGTCGGTATCATTGTTTGCACTAAGGTCTTCAGCACCATCAATCTGATACCAGCCGTCTGCTCTCCAGCCTTCCTCTACTACGTTCATGTAATATACATCGCTCGGAGTTGCATTTGGATTTTCTCCGTCTAACTGAGCGTTGGAACCTTTTGTAACTTTAGCGCCATTGATCCACTCATACAGCATCTGGCCATGCTCGTTGAAGTAGTAATATTTACCGTTGATCTTCTTCTGTTTTGCATCTTTATACATCTTGCCGTTGGAACCGAACCAATACCAGCCTTCTTCGTCACATACATCACAATCATCATCACAAAGGTCAATATCAGCATCGTCGTCCGGTTTTTCAAGCCATAACCATCCAGAGGTTCTAGCGCCGTCGTCTTCATCACCTAAGTAATAAATATCGTTGCCATCCTGATACCAGCCATCTCTCATCTTGCCGTCGTCATCAAAGAAGTAAGTCTTTCCATTGATCTTCTTTGTATCAGAAGTGGTTTTCTTACCCTTGGAACCGAAATAGTACCATGAGTCGCCGTCATCTTCCGGATCATCCATATCTTCGTCAGCGAGAGTCTTCTTCCAGGTATTAATCAGCATAGCGCCGTCATCACCAACATAATACTCGTCGTCAACCCAGCTGTCTGTCAACATCTCGCCGTCGTCATCCAGGTAGAACCACTTTCCACCGTCTTTCTTCCACTCTCCAGCTACCATCTCATCATCGCTGTCATAATAGTGCCAGATACCAGAATCATCTTTTTCCCAACCAGCGGCGAAAGATGTCATGGAAGCACCCATAGCGAGTAAAGCTGCTGCAGATAAAACTGCAACTAATTTAGTCTGCTTTCTCATAATTAATGCACTCTCCTTTTTTTCTTTTTGAAATATTTTTCGAAATTCCTAATTGCATTACGAGGTCATTATACTTCGGATAAGGAAAAGTAAGGAAAGATGTAATTATTGAATAAAGGTAATCGAAAACAGAAATTTTATAAGACATTTATATGAATAATTATTTAAAGGCAAACACTCCTGTTGAATTTGGTTTTAGATTTAAACCCTTGACAAAAATCACGAATTAGCTTATGATAAAATTACTAAATTATAAATTAGTAATTTTGATATAGATAAAGGAGAACTATATGTTTGTTGGAAGACAGCGTGAATTAAATAAGCTAGAGAGTATGTACTCAAGCGCCCAATTTGAACTGGCCGTTTTTTACGGAAGAAGGCGCGTTGGGAAAACAACTCTGATTAATGAATTTTGTCGTGATAAAGAGACTATATTTTTTGTCGCATCTGAAGCAACCGGTCAGGAGAATCTAAAGCAATTTTCCAAAGCCGTTTTCCAAACCGTCAATCCGAATGCCCCATCTCCATCATTCTCAAGCTATGATGAGCTTTTGACGTATATTGACGGAATCTGCATGGAAAGACGCCTTATACTGGTAATTGATGAATATCCATATCTTGCATCAAGTTATAAGGCTATCTCGTCCCTTTTGCAGGCACATATAGACCATAGCTGGCAAAACAGCCAGCTCTTCCTAATTCTTTGCGGTTCTTCTATGAGTTTTATGGAACATCAGGTTTTAGGATACCAGAGCCCTCTCTATGGACGAAGAACAGCTCAGTTTAAAATCCATCCTTTCACCTTTTTTGAGACTAGGGCGATGTGTCCTTCCTTTTCATCGGAAGAACAGGCAATCCTATATGGAATTACAGGAGGTATACCGGAGTATATCAGCCGCATTTCATCCAAATTGACTTTGGACGAAAATATTGTGGAGCTTTTTTTTACAGAAAGCGGCCGTCTCTACGAGGAACCTTCCAACCTTTTAAAACAGGAACTCCGTGATCCGTCCACATATAATTCTGTCATAGGCGCCATTGCCGGCGGTGCCAGTAAAATGAATGAAATTGCAACAAAGGCTGGGATAGAAACCGGCGCTGCAAGCAACCTCTTACAGGCGCTGATTGAACTGGGAATCGTCCGAAAGGAAGTTCCCATTACGGAAAAGGAATCCAGCCGGAAAACAATTTATTTATTGGAGGATCAGATGTTCCGTTTTTGGTATCGCTTTGTGAGTCCGAATATCAGCGGAATTGTTCGGGGCATTGGAAGTATCATCTATGAAAAACAGGTAAAACCTCAGTTGAATCATTATATGGGCCTGGTCTTTGAAGAGATATGTCGGCAGTATCTTTACCTGCCTCAAATTATAGCCAAAGCTCCGTTTATTTACAGTAAATCCGGACGTTGGTGGGGGAATAATCCTGTCGAAAAACGCCAGGAGGAAATAGATATTGCAGCAATTGATGATGATAATATTCTTCTGGGTGAATGTAAATGGCAGAACGCCCCGGTTGGGTGTGATGTGTTGAATGATTTATTAGCACAAGGCTCCCTGTTCTATATGGAAAAGAAATGGTATTACATTTTTGCTAAAGATTCATTTACACAGGATTGTATTGCGAAAGCAGCACAGTCCAGACATATTTTTCTAATTTCATTTCGCGATATGATTGAAACTATATAAAAAGCGATTAATATAAACGTGATTTTAGAATTGATTCGTTTCCTAATATACAGTATCATTCAGATACTATCTTGCAATTAACCTTAACGTAGGTGATGTTAAAAATTTGTATCGCTAGGTAAATATAAAAAAATAAGACGAGATGTCGCTAATTCATCTTTTTGATGATTGAGCGGCATCATATTTTTAGCCCCGGACTTCTATTGTGGGGGTGTTTCTTTTATGCCATAACAAAATGATAAATAATAATGTTAATGGCCATGCTGATGACAATGATATCTGTGACGAAGAAGGTTGGAGAGCGGATGGCTGGTACGAAATCGACGGTTCTGAAGACCTTGAAACAAACAACGATACAGATTGGTATTATTTCAAGAATGGTGAAGCTAAAAAGGCATCCTATTACGATAAATCTGGACTTACTGGTCCTGAGTTAACAGATAACGGAAATACTGTTTACAGAGCTAGAATTAAAGTGGAAGGAAAGTATTTCTGCTTTAATGAAAAAGGCCAGATGCAGATGGGCTTACAGTTTATTCCGGCCCAGAATGCATTCTGTTACTTCGATGATAAAGGTTATATGAAGACTGGTAAAATGTCAAGTGTAGAAGAAGAAAATGATTCCTTCACATATTACTTCCAGACTAAGAATGGTGGTAATGGTAAAGGTATCAACGGAGAAAACAGTGGATATCTGTACTGGAATGGAAAGAGACTGGAAGCTGATGATGATCATAGAATCTATGGAATCGGAAGCGATTACTATCTTGTAATTCTCAGAACCGCTTTTTGCTAACAAGGAAATCAAGTCTCTAATTGCAGCTTTTTGTCAATATTTTGTTCCCGCTAGTATATTGCAGAAAAACCTCCCCAAGTTACAACCTGGGGAGGTTCCTTTTAATTAATTAAGAGATAATGCATCGGTATCTGCTTCAGCGACCCATGTTCTTACGATATCGCCATTTGTAACAACTCCATAGCTGTAAGTATTGTCATACAGTTTGATCTCTGGAACTGTAATAGCTTTCGCAACCTTGGAATCCATTGTTGCAATATCTTTTACATTTTCTATAACAACAGGAAGTGTGTATGTCTTGTCACCTACAGTCAGGGACTTAACAGAATCTCCATTTCCAAATGCTACAGTTACTTCTTCATCAAAGTTTTCAATATCATATTTCTTGGTTTTAGATTTCTGGATCTTACCTTTGTTATTTACAAGGTAAACTTTACCCTCTGATAAGTACAATCTGTAATCATCATCAGCTTCCAGTCTCTTACCGCTGAAATACAGATAATTATCCTTTTCACCGTTTACGCCTTCACCGTTTTTGCCGTTCTTGGTGTTGAAATAGAAGGTGTAGGAATCATCATCATCCTCTACATTGGTAACTTTACCGGTCTTCATATAGCCATTGTCATCAAAGTAGTAGAAACCTTTAGCTGCCGGAATATACTGTAAACCGGTCTGCATACGACCAACTTCATCGAAACAGAAATACTTGTTGTTGCTTGCTTTGATTTTAATCTTTGCTCTCCAGATTGGAGTCTCATCATTGTCTTCAATTTGAGCAAAGTCTTTATCGGAGTCAGCTCTCTTTGCCTCACCATCATCGAAGTAGTACCAGTCTGTATCATTATCCGTACCAACATCTTCAGCACCATCTATTTCGTACCAGCCGTCAGCTCTCCAACCTTCTTCAACCTGATTCATGTAAAGCATATTTTCGATTTCGGCCTTATTAGGTGTGGCTACATTACCATCAGCTTCTGCATTAGATGGGGAACCTTTAACCTTAACCTTAGCGTCGTTAATCCACTCGTATAACATCTGGCCATGTTCATTAAAGTAGTAGTATTTACCATTAACTTTTTTCTTCTTATAATCTTTGTACATTTTACCATTGCTTCCGAAGTAGTACCAGCCTTCCTCGTCGCAGATGCTGCACTCATCATCACATCCTGTGATATCGTCATCATCATCCGGTTTTTCAAGCCATAACCAGCCAGATTCTTTTCTCCAGCCTTCGTCTTCTCCGCCTAAGTAATAAACGTCTCCGTCATCTTCATACCAGCCGTCCTGCATTTCGCCGTCTTCGTTAAAGTAGTAAGTTTTACCAGCGATTTTCTTGGATTCGGTTGTTTTCTTACCTTTGCTTCCAAAGTAATACCAATGATCGCCATCCTCATCCGGATCATCAATATCTTCATCAGATGTTGTCTTAATCCAGGAATTAACCAGCATAGCGCCGTCATTGCCAACATAGTACTCATCGTCAACCCAGCTGTCTGTCAGCATTTCGCCGTCATCATCCAGGTAGAACCACTTTCCGCCGTCTTTCTTCCACTCACCTGTTACCAATTCGTCATCACTATCATAATAGTGCCAGATACCAGAATCATCTTTTTCCCAACCAGCGGCGAAAGATGTCATGGAAGCACCCATAGCGAGTAAAGCTGCTGCAGATAAAACTGCAACTAATTTAGTCTGCTTTCTCATAATTAATGCACTCTCCTTTTTTTCTTTTTGAAATATTTTTCGAAATTCCTAATTGCATTACGAGGTCATTATACTTCGGATATGGAAAATTATGGTGAAGAGTAAATGGGCCGGAAATTACAAAGCTCCAATGACATAATTCAGGAAAAAATGGGAATCATAATAGGAAAAATAGTTACAGTTCAACTTTCGGCCAAACTGCAGCAAATGATGCACAGAAACGAAAAAACGCCGAAAACACCTCGCGGAATACATCATGGCTGAACTGTTACGAAAAATATAACGATATTGGAGGCACCCCATGAAAAAACGTATATTACTTTTATCTGCAGTCATCATTTCCGCCATTGCATTCACCGCATGCAGTAAAAAAGATACAGCCGATAACTATGTTACAGAGCAAAACGATATCATGAATAAAATGCAGGAAGAGATGGACAAAGTACAGGACACAGGAAACGCTACTCTTGATTTTCTGTACGGTATGATTCCCCATCATGAATCGGCTGTTGAAATGTCTAAAAGCTATTTAAAATATGCAAAAGAAAAAAAGGATCCTGCATTTAAAGAGATGGCAGAAGAAATAATTAAAACACAGGAAGAGGAAATAGAAGAAATGAAGGAAATGGCAAAAGCCATCGAAACTGATAAAGAGCTGGATTATGAGGACGAGCAGTCATATCTGAAAGAATATCATTCTATGATGAAAGACCATGACATGTCACATAATATGGTTACGAGTGACGTGGATACGGCATTTGCGGAAGGAATGATGGTGCATCATCAGATGGCAGTAGATATGGCGGAGTCAATTTTAAAGTATACCAATAATGAAGAGGTTATTGAATTTGCAAAAAACATTGTTGAGACTCAGAATGAAGAAATCGCTGAAATGCAGTCATTTTTAGATGAACATGCAGATAATAAAAATCATAGCCATTAATATATTGTTTGTAGCAGTTCAGACAGCATGAACTGTTACTATTGTTTATTGAATAGACAGATCCCTGACACCGGATGTTTCTGGAGTTACTATACACAGCCGCTATTTTGCGAAGCGTGTTACTGTTCTCAGAACCGTATTTTTCAGAGGGACTGTGAATAGTAACTTGCCGGAATCTGTCTTTTTCCGGCAAAATTTACTGAATTTTGCCCGGGGCGTTTATTATTTTATGAAGAAAAACAAAGCAGCCTTAATAAAAAATTAAACCTTGAATCAGGCCGAATAAGTTCCTGAAGGTTGATTTACCCATCAACAGATGCTATACTGTAAAAAGCCTGTAGATATGGGCTTCTATGAAGATATAAGGAGATTTGACACATGGCGAAAGCTGCACCGAAGAAGGACCCGAATACGCTGGCGGAGGTGGCCGGTAGTGTTTATGCAGGAATTATGGCGGTATTTACATTTGTTGTTTTAGCTGTATTTCCGCTGTATTATCATAATTATTATTTCGACATTTTAAAGGCGAAATACAAATTTTACTGGATATCAGTTGTTGTGATGGCGGTAATCTGCCTGATTGTTGCCATCGTATTTCTGTTTGTGGACAGGATGGAGTATGAAGGCGTCAATACCAAGCGGTTTTTCAGCCATTTCCGGCCGGAGAATCTTAAAAAGCAGCCGGCAGCTTATAAATTCCTAATCCTGTTTATCATTTTGGCGTCACTTTCGACAATACTGTCTGATTACAAATTTGAATCATTTTGGGGAAATGAAGGGCGTTTCAGCGGACTGTTTCTTATCTGCCTGTATGCGTTAAGCGTCTTTATGATTGGCAAGTTTGGGAAAATCAAAAAATGGCATTTGGATCTTTTTCTTCTGGCAGGAGTCCTCGCGTGCCTGTTCGGTATCACCGACTATTTCAGGATGGATGTCCTTAGCTGGAAAGAAGGAGTCAAGTCCACGCAGTTAGATTCATTTACATCCACACTTGGCAATATTAATACTTATACGGCATACGTGGCTCTGGTAATGGGAGTTTCATGCGGCTTCTTTGTCACGGAGAAGAATGTGTTCCGGAATATTTGGTATTATCTTGTATTGCTGATCAGTTTTTTCGCTATTATCACGGGACAGAGTGATAATGCCTATCTCGCATTGGGAGCAGTATTTGCATTATTCCCCCTTGTACTTTTTGCAACGAGAAAAGGGGTGATACGTTATGCGGTAGTGATAGCATCGTTTATGTCGGTAATCAAGGTGATTGATGAGATCAATAAGAAGATGGCCGAGAAGGTAATCGGACTCAGCGGCATCTTTAATATGCTGGCGGAACACAAATATCTGGAAGTTATTGTTATTGCATTATGGCTGCTGGTTGCTGTATTATATATAGGCGACCGTGTTATGATGAAGGGAAAAGAAGATAAAATAGGGAAATGGCTCCGCATCAGCTGGCTTTGCCTGATTGCAGCCGGTGCTGCGGCTGTAATTGCAGTGCTGTATGATGCCAATTTCGGCCCTAATCCTGAAAAGTATTCGTCCGTATCCCAATATTTGATATTTAATGACAGCTGGGGTACCAACCGCGGTTATTGCTGGCGGATTGGATGGGAGTCTTATATGAGATTGCCGCTGATTCATAAATTATTTGGATTTGGCCCCGATACCTTTGGCATTCTTACCTGGCCGTTCCGTCAGGAGTCACTGGATATCTATGGTGTGTACTTTGAAAGCGCACATAATGAATACTTCCAGTATCTTGTGACAATGGGACCGTTTGCTACGATTGCATATATTCTCTTCCTCATATCAAGCTGTGCAAGAATGATGAGGTTTGTGAAGAAGCAGCCATGGATCCTGGCTCCGCTTGGCGCAACGGTATGCTATGGAGCGCAGGCGTTTGTCAACATCAACCTGCCGATAGCAACACCGGTTATGTGGGCGCTTTTAGCAGTCGGCCTGGCGATGTGCAGAGATGTGCCGGAAAAGCTTCAAAATTCGATATCCAAAAGAGAACAAGAATAATTAGAAAAGTTGCAGGAATGATAAAATGTTTGAAAAGATGATGCCTCGAGATAAAAAATTCAGAATGGTGGTTCTGCTTCTGGTCGACATATGCGTAATCCAGTTCAGCAGTTTCATGGGACTGTGGATGCGATTTGATATGCGGCTTCAGTCCATACCGGAAAATTACAGAATGGCGGCGGTCAAATATGCGATACCGTATACGCTTATTACGCTTGTGATTTTCTATGTATTCCGCATGTATTCCTCGATGTGGAGCGTAGCCGGAGTCAGGGAAGCGTGCCACATTGTGTTCGCCTGTGTGTTGACAAGCCTCTGCCAGATAGCGGGCATGACAATGCTCCAGCTTAATGTACCCAGAAGTTATTTTGCCATCAGTTTTATTATACTGACAGGCTGTGAGGGGCTTGTAAGGCTGTCCTACCGTATTTACCGCTCCCTGTTTAAGCGGTATGGCGAGGTGAGCGAAAGCAGGATTCTGATCGTGGGGGCCGGAACTTCCGGATCGATTATCCTGAAGGAGATAGAGACCAGCCAGTTTGCCCATGGAAGAGTCGCCTGCTTTGTGGATGACGATAAGAATAAGATTGGCAAATTTCTCAACGGAGTTCCGATTGCGGGAAACAGATATGATATTCCGCAGCTAGTTGAAAAGTACAGGGTTGATAAAATATATGTGGCGGCACCGTCCGCTCCGGCAAAGGAAATCAAAAAGATTCTGGAAATCTGCCGTGAAACAAATTGCCAGTTGAAAATTCTTCCGGGAATTTTCCAGCTCCTCAACGGTGACGTCAGTGTGTCAAAGCTTCGGGAAGTGCAGATAGAGGATCTTCTGGGCCGTGACCCGATTCGCGTCAATCTGGACGAGATAATGGGATATGTCAGCAACAAGGTGATTCTCGTCACAGGCGGAGGCGGTTCCATCGGAAGCGAGCTTTGCCGCCAGATTGCGAGCCATAACCCAAAACAGCTTATTATTGTAGACATATACGAGAATAATGCATATGATATCCAGCAGGAGCTGAGAAGGACTTATCCGGAGCTGGATTTAGTGGTGCTGATCGGTTCGGTCCGCAATACGCACAGAATGAACAGTATTTTTGAGCAATACAGGCCGCAGATTGTCTACCATGCGGCGGCTCACAAGCATGTCCCGCTGATGGAGGACAGCCCGAACGAGGCCGTAAAGAATAATGTATTTGGTACATATAAGACAGCGAAAGCAGCCAGCAGATACGGTGTGGAGCGTTTTGTGCTGATTTCCACCGATAAGGCGGTGAATCCGACCAATATTATGGGAGCGTCCAAGCGTATGTGTGAGATGGTCATACAGATGCTTAATAAGGAGTCAAAAACAGATTTTGTCGCAGTCAGGTTTGGCAATGTTCTGGGAAGCAACGGCTCCGTAATTCCCCTGTTTAAAAAACAGATAGCGGAAGGCGGGCCTGTAACGGTTACACACCCGGATATAATCCGTTACTTTATGACGATTCCGGAGGCTGTGTCTCTGGTACTCCAGGCTGGCTCCTATGCAAAGGGCGGGGAAATATTTGTCCTGGATATGGGAGAACCTGTCAAAATACTGGATTTGGCCAAAAACCTGATACGTTTGTCCGGTTATGTACCAAATGAAGATATCATGATTGAGTTTACAGGCCTGAGGCCTGGGGAGAAGCTCTATGAGGAGCTTCTGATGGACGAGGAAGGCCTTCTCGATACGCCTAATAAACAGATTCATATAGGAAGGCCGATTGACTTTGATGAAGAACTGTTTAAGAAACAGCTGGATGAGCTTTATGAAGAAGCCAACGGTGATGAAATAGATATCAAAGCAGCAGTGCAGAAGATTGTACCCACGTATATCCGGAAGGAAGGCTAGAGCGTGTCTGAAAATTCATACCCGCTATCTGCACGCCCCACTTCGCGGCATATTTGGCCCAAATTCGCTT
>OHAM01002269.1_pt1 | contig 10768 bp, 9 predicted proteins | sample 1577161 | NCBI WGS metagenome assembly OHAM01 (sample SAMEA3541583, study PRJEB24748) | human gut metagenome | biome: human gut; feature: human-associated habitat; material: faeces | place: China | collected 2012
TTGTAATGGGAGGAAAAAGCAGAGCGCTCTATCTGGGCTGAAGAAGGTATGCGGCGAAAGAAACAGAGATCCTGAAGCTGAAGGCCCAGGGAGAGCAGGCAGGGAAACAACAGGAGCTTGCGGTGGCGAGAGCAGAGGCGGTGTTAAAAGAGCAGCTGCAGGAGCGGATCCAGCGTCAGCAGGATGAAATTGCGGAACTGAAAGCGCAGGCGGAGCTTACAAGAAAGCAGGCAGAGCTGGCAGAAAAACAGACAGCATTGCAGGAAAAAAATCTGCGGGAAAGCCTGGCTACACAGCTGAAGCAGCAGCGGGAAAGCTACGATATGCAGATGAAACAGCAACAGGAAAGTTATGGCATGCAGTTAAAGCAGCAGCAGGCATCCATGACGGAACTGAAGGAGCGGTATGAAGCGCAGCTGAGGCAGCAGGAGCAGGCTATGAAGGAGCGCTATGAGGCAGAGCGCCGTCTGGAAGAGAAGGCCGTCAAGGAGCGTTATGAGATCCAGCTCAAAGATAAGGATGAGATGATCGAATACTACCGCGACTTAAAGGCGAAGCAGTCTACCAAAATGGTGGGGGAAACGCTGGAGCAGCACTGCGAGGTCTCCTTCAACCAGGTGCGGGCCATTGGCTTCCAGAATGCCTATTTTGAGAAGGATAATGAGGTATCCAAAAGCGGAAGCAAGGGCGATTACATTTTCCGGGATTACGATGAGAACGGTCTGGAGTACATCTCCATCATGTTTGAGATGAAGAATGAAAACGAGACTACCGCCACCAAGCATAAGAACGCGGATTTCCTCAAAGAGCTAGACAAGGACCGCCGGGAGAAGGGCTGCGAGTACGCAGTACTGGTAACGCTTCTGGAGGCGGACAGTGACTACTATAATACGGGTATCGTGGATATGTCCCATAAGTATCCGAAGATGTATGTGATCCGCCCGCAGTTTTTCATCCAGATCATCACGATTCTGCGCAATGCCGCTATGAATTCCCTGCAGTACAAGCGAGAACTGGAGACAATGCGGAACCAGAACCTGGATATCACCCGGTTTGAGGAGAAACTTCTGGATTTCAAGGACAAATTTGGGCGAAATTATACCCTGGCCAGCGACCGGTTCCAGAAAGCCATTGACGAGATTGACAAGACTATCGACCATCTGCAGAAAGTGAAAGATCATCTGCTGGCATCGGAGAACAATCTGCGTCTGGCAAACAACAAGCTGGATGACCTGACCATCAAGAAGCTGACCTGGAAGAATCCGACCATGCAGGAAAAGTTTGCGGAGGCACGGGCAGCGGAACTTCTGTCAAAGAATCCGGATCAGGCAGGATCTGGACAGGATGCAGAGTAAAAAATGGAAAATCAGGATTGAAAGAATGAAAAATCAGAGAACAGAAACAAAGAGACTTATCTGGAGACTTAGAATGGCCATGCTGGCTTTTCTCGCTGCATCCCAGATCATGTTCCTTACCGCCTGCAGCGTCAACATTCCCATGGTGTCAGACAGTTCTGACACAGAGGGTTACACGGATGCCCAGACCATGCTCATCATTGCCACGGAACGCAACCGCTACCGCCAGGTCTATACCGACCAGATCTGGAATGTGGAGGTCAGTGAGGACAAGACACCGTTCCAGACGTATCTGTTAGAGCAGATACGCACCTTTTTAGGTGAGGTCAAATCCATGAATCTTCTGGCAGACGAGCAGGGACTGACGCTGACCAGTCAGGAACGGGAGCAGTTAAAGCAGCTGGCAGATGACTACTACAATTCCCTGACGGATGCGGATAAGGCTTATACCAAAGCAACACGGGATGATGTATACACGATGTATGAGGCTTATCACCGGGCCAATAAGCTGGTGGACGAGCTGACAAAGGACGTGAGCTTGGAAATCAGTGACAGCGAGGCAAAGGTAATTCAGGTACAGGAGATTGCAGTCAGCAACGAAGCAAAGGCACAGGAACTTTATGCGAAGGTGACAAATGAGGGGGCAGATTTTGCAGCTACGGCCAGAAAAGAGTCCGAGAATCCGGACATTGAGGTATCCGTGGGGCGGGGCGAGCGTGATGCCGTCTATGAGGAGCCGGTCTTTGCGCTGGAAGCAGGAGAAATCAGTGAGCCGTTTTTATGGCAGGGAAAATGGTATGTGGTAAAATGTGTCAGTGATTTTGATGAGGACGCAACACTGGAACGCAAGAACAACCTGGCATTGCAGCGAAAAAATCAGGCGTTCCGCAGTATCTACGATTCTTACGAAGCAGAGCACAGGGTGGAAATTGACGGAGCAATCTGGAACAAGGTGTCCTTAAGTGATGGAGCCGACTGTACTACATCCGATTTCTTTGAGCGGTATCATGAGATGATGATGGAGTAACTGCGTGAGCAGGGAACGGTGTTTGGCAGAGTTGAAGCAGGAGCAGGCAGCGAAAAAGGGGGATTTACGGATGATCGCATTAAAGATAGAAGATTTAAAAACCTTTACCGCACAGCTTTTTATGGGGGAGACCTTTGACTACTGGCTGGTGCGGGAGGCTAACATTGTGACGTTTAACAGCTTTACCATAGATGGGCGGATCCGCCAGGGATATTATTCGGATGAGGAGCTGGAAACGAACCGGATCGAGGAGCTTTCTTCCTGGAAGACGCTGCGTCCGTTCTGTTACTCCCTGATCAGAGGCAGAAAGCTGCCGGAGAGCTTTCAGATCACTCTGCAGCTCTCACCGGAGGAAAATGAGAAATTCATACGCCGGGTAAAGCCGGATCTTTCGGCAGACCAGGTAGCGGCCCTGTATTTAAACATCCGTTATGAAAATCACGCGGCGGCCTGTGTGACCGGAACTTCCCTGAAAATTTTTATGCTGGACAAGCAAATCGAGCAGGAATGGGATGAGACAGTCCGGAGATATTTCAGGAAGCTGCAGATACCTTACGTAGAAGTCTGAAAACAGAAACCTGATAAAAATTAAAATTTTCTAAATTATTAGCACTCAACGCAAATGAGTGCTGATTTTTTATTGACTTTTCGATTTTGTGGTATTAAAATACCGTTATGGTAATTTGAAAGGCGGTTTGAAGAGCTGTCTTTCCATTCTGAATCGAAAAGGAGCAATGTATTATGAGCAGAACAGGTAATTTATCCATAAACAGTGAAAATATATTCCCGATCATTAAGAAATGGCTGTATTCCGACCACGATATCTTCTATCGTGAGCTGGTTTCCAACGGCTGCGATGCCATCACCAAGCTGAAAAAGCTGGAGCTGATGGGGGAGTATACCAAACCGGAAGGCATGGAATATAAGGTACAGGTTACCGTAAATCCGGATGAGAAGACCATTGCCATCACCGATAACGGCCTGGGCATGAGCGAGTCTGAGGTGGAGGAGTACATCAACCAGATCGCCTTCTCCGGTGCCCAGGATTTCCTGGAAAAGTATAAAGACAAAGCCAATGAAGACCAGATCATCGGTCATTTCGGTTTAGGCTTCTACTCCGCATTCATGGTAGCGGATAAAGTAACCATCGACACCCTTTCCTACAAAGAGGGCAGCAAGCCGGTTCACTGGGAGTCTGAGGGAGGCCTGACCTTCGAGATGAAGGACGGCGAGAAGGCAGAGCAGGGAACCACCATCACTCTGTATTTAAATGAAGACAGCTACGAGTTCTCCAATGAGTACCGTGCAAGAGAGGTTCTGGAAAAATACTGTTCCTTTATGCCGGTTCCGATCTTTTTAAATAACGAAAAAGCTGAGCCGCAGTATGAAACAATTGAGAAGGATGAGCTCACTGAGAAGGATACCATCATTGAGACTATTGTAGAGCCGGCCAAGACGGAAGAGAAGGAAAATGAGAACGGCGAGAAAGAAACGGTAGAGACCGAGCCGGCCAAAGAGAAATATAAGATTCTGAAACGCCCGGTGGCTTTAAATGATACCACTCCGCTGTGGAGCAAGCATCCGAACGAGTGCACCGATGAGGAATACCGTGACTTTTACCGCAAGGTGTTCCACGACTACAAGGAGCCGCTGTTCTGGATCCACTTAAATATGGACTATCCGTTTAATTTAAAGGGTATCCTGTACTTCCCGAAGATCAACACCGAGTACGATTCCATCGAGGGAACCATCAAGCTGTATAACAATCAGGTGTTCATTGCTGATAACATCAAAGAGGTGATCCCGGAATTCCTGATGCTGTTAAAGGGTGCCATCGACTGTCCGGATCTGCCGCTGAACGTATCCAGAAGTGCACTGCAGAACGATGGATTTGTTAAGAAGATTTCTGATTATATTACCAAGAAGGTAGCAGACAAGTTAAGCGGCATGTGCAAGACCGACCGTGAAAACTATGAGAAATACTGGGATGATATCGCTCCGTTCATCAAATTCGGCTGCATTAAGGATGAGAAGTTTGCAGAGAAGATGAATGACTACATCCTCTTTAAGAATCTGGACGGCAAATACCTGACCTTAAAGGACTGCCTGGAGGAGAACAAAGAGAAGCATGAGAACACCGTCTTCTATGTAACAGATGAGAAAGAGCAGAGCCAATACATCAACATGTTCAAGAAGGAAGGCCTGGATGCGGTTATCCTGCCGCACAGCATCGACAGCCCGTTCATCGGTCATCTGGAGCAGAAAAACGAGGGACTGAAATTCTTGCGCATTGATGCAGATTTAAACAGCACCTTCAAGGAAGAGGTCAAGGACGATGATGAGGAGTTTAAGAAGGCATCCGAGACTCTGACCGAAACCTTCAAGAAGGCTCTCGGCAATAACAAGCTGGAGATCAAGGTAGAAAAACTGAAAGATGAGAGCATTTCTTCCATGCTGACCGTCTCCGAGGAAACCCGCCGTATGCAGGATATGATGAAGATGTATAATATGTACGGTATGGATCCGTCCATGTTCGGAGGTGCAGGCGAGACCCTGGTATTAAATGCCAACAATAAGCTGGTCCAGTATGTACTGAATCACGGTGAGGGCGAGAATACCAATAAGATCTGCGAGCAGCTTTACGATCTGGCTCTGTTGGCGCACGGCAGCTTAAGTCCGGAGCGCATGACCGGATTTGTGGCACGTACCAATGAGATCATGATGATGCTGGCTGAGAAATAATGACCGGCCGCACAGATAAAACAGAATACAGGGCATAAAGCCTTTTGAAGCGAAAGCTGTCAGACAAACAGAAACTAAGATTTGTCTGACAGCTTTCTTCTTTTTTCCTGATATTTGTGGTAAAATGAAAAAAATGTTCCGGTATCTGCTTTTCAGAGGCCGGAGACATAAATATGGAAGGGAGAGTAAGCATATGGGCCTGATCAGAGCAGCAGCAGGAGCACTTGGGGGAACCCTGGCAGATCAATGGAGAGAATTTTTTTATTGTGATGCGATGGATAAAGATATACTGGTGAAGAGAGGAAGAAAGCGGACATCGTTCCGTTCTGCCAATACAAAGGGCAATGATAACATCATTTCCAACGGAAGCGGCATTGCGGTAGCGGACGGTCAGTGCATGCTGATCGTGGAGCAGGGCAAGGTTGTGGAGGTTTGCGCGGAACCGGGCGAATTTACCTATGACAGCTCCACCGAGCCGAGCATTTTTACCGGCAATCTGGGAGACAGCATCAAGGAAACCTTCAAGATCGTGGGTAAGCGTTTTACCTATGGAGGTGACACGGCAAAAGACCAGCGCGTTTATTATATCAACACCAAGGAGCTGGGGGAAATCCTGTTTGGAACAGCAACGCCGATCCCGTTCCGCGTTGTGGTGGATGAGTCCCTTGGCTACAAGCTGTCTGTGGATATCCGCTGCAACGGCTTATTTACTTACAAGATCTGCGATCCGCTTCTGTTCTATACCAATGTGTGCGGAAATGTTGCGGATACTTATGAGAGCGAAGAAATCGCGGCCCGCTTAAAGGGTGAGATGATGACTGCCCTGCAGCCGGCGCTGGCAAAGCTCTCCGCACAGAAAATCCAGTATTATGAGATTCCGGCCCACACGCTGGAGATTTCGGACGCATTAAATGAGGTGCTGTCTTCGTCCTGGCGTCAGAAACGAGGCATTGAGGTATTTTCTGTCAACATTAATTCCTTAAGCATCCCGGATGATCAGAGAAAGAAACTGACGGAGTGGGAAGAGAATGCAATGACTACGAATCCGAACACGGCAGCAGCACGCCTGGTAGGCGGCCAGATTGACGCCATGAAGGCGGCGGCAGCCAATGGCAGCGGAGCCATGACTGGATTTATGGGAATGGGCATGGCTATGAACGCAGCAGGAGGCGCAAATGCGCAAAATCTGTTCGCTATGGGACAGCAGCAGGCGCAGCCTATGCAGTCAGCCGGGCAGCAGACACAAAATCCGATTCCGAAAATGCAGCCGGAAGACACCTGGATCTGCACAAAATGCGGAACCCGGGCAAACGGAAAGTTCTGTCCGGAGTGTGGTTCTCCGAAACCTGCAGATGGCTGGATCTGCTCCTGCGGTTCCGTGAACAAGGGGAAATTCTGTACCAACTGCGGAGCAACGAAACCGGCCGGGGCACTTCTTTATAAGTGTGACAAGTGCGGCTGGGAGCCGGAGGATCCGGCACATCCACCGAAATTCTGTCCGGAATGTGGAAATTCGTTGTAATTGTTTCTGGGTAGGAATTTTCTGAACTGAAAATTCCGTATGTTGCAGTGGTGGCAGCAGATTTTGCCGATTTGGAATGCGAAGCATCGGCAAAATCCTGTTGCTGGACACGCATGCGTGGACGATAACGATCCCTTTGATGAGAGGGATATCGTAAGATAGTGCGTGTGAAGACACGGAACCGTTACGTAAGGGAAAAGATCGGAGAAATGAGATGGGAGAACTACAGGAATACAAATGTCCCTGCTGCGGAGGCGGCATCCGCTTTGACAGCAAGGCACAGAAATTGAAATGCCCCTACTGCGATACCGAGTTTGAAATTGAGACTTTGCAGCAGTATGATACAACTCTGAAGGAAGAAAAACAGGATGATATGCGATGGGATAAGGCGGAGGGCAGCATCTGGCAGGAAGGGGAGGAGCAGGGGCTGAGTACCTATCACTGCGAATCCTGCGGTGGTGAGATCGTGGCGGATGAGAATACAGCGGCGTCAGTCTGTCCGTTTTGCGGAAATCCTGTCGTAATGACCGGAAAGCTTTCCGGTGCGCTGCGCCCGGATCTCATCATTCCGTTTAAACTGGATAAACAGGCTGCAAAGGCCGGACTGATGAAGCATCTGGAAGGGAAAAAGCTTCTGCCGAAGATTTTCAAAGACCAGAATCATATTGATGAAATCCGCGGAATTTATGTGCCGTTCTGGTTGTTTGACACTGAGGCAGATGCAAACATCCGTTATCGCGGAACCAGAACCAGGTTCTGGAGCGACAGCCGGTATGACTATACAGAAACCAGCTTTTATCTGATCAACCGGGGCGGCAGCATCGGATTTGAGAAGGTCCCGGTGGATGGAGACTCTAAAATTCCGGATGATCTGATGGAATCCATAGAACCGTTTGAAATCAGTGAGGCGGTTGCGTTCCAGCCTGCTTACCTGGCCGGGTATCTGGCAGACCGCTACGATGCAGATTCAGAGGAGAGCGCGCCGCGCGCGAATGAGCGTGTGAAAAAGTCGGTAGAATGTGCTTTTGAGGAGACAGTGACCGGTTATACCACGGTGGCAGCCGAGAACAGCAGTGTGCAGCTTCACGGCGGAAGTGTCCGGTATGCCCTGCTTCCGGTGTGGATCTTAAATACCACATGGGAGGGGAAGAAGTATCTGTTTGCCATGAACGGACAGACCGGTAAATTTGTTGGAGATCTCCCGGCAGATAAGAACGCGGCACGAAGGATGACCATTAAGCTGACTGTGATCTTTACTATGATATTTTACATATTGCGTCTGATTTTATGGATGTTCGGAGTTTAACAGGAGGGACAGGACGATGAAAACAAGAAAAGCTTATGCAGCGGCCCTTCTGGCAGCAGGTCTTCTTTCTATTTTGGGCTGTGCTCCGGCAATGGCAGATACAGATGGATTTTCCGAGGAGTATTACCGTTTTCAGAACCCGGATGAGATTCTTTCCGGGGATGAGGCCGAACAGCTGAATGAGCAGCTGGATGAGATCAGCCACAATCAGAATTTTGATGTGACGGCAGCACTGGTGGACAGCCTGAGTGGCGAGAGTGTGGAAGCATATGCGGATAACCTTTACGATGATTGTGATTTCGGATATGGAGATGAGCGTGACGGCGTGCTGCTGCTGGTCAGTCTGGAGGATCACGACTGGTATATCTCTACCTGCGGCTACGGAATTACTGTGTTTACGGACGCCGGTATCCGGTATATCGGAGAACAGATCCGGCCGCAGCTGGCAGACGGAGATTACCTGGGGGCATTTGAAAACTATATAGAACTGTGTGATGATTTTATTGAACAGGCCAACAGCGGAGAAGCCTACGATACAGACCATATGCCGAAAAAGCCGCTGTCTGCGATCTGGCTGGGGCTCTCGTTTGCGGCAGGCCTTGGTGCAGCTCTGCTGGCAGTGGGAAGCATGAAGAGCCAGCTCAAATCAGTTGGCATGCAGCGGGAGGCGCGGGATTACATCCGGCCGGGAAGCCTGCAGGTAACATCCGGCGGCGATTATTTTCTCTACCGCACCATTCACAGAACCGAAAAACCAAAACCAAAAAGCTCCGGCGGAAGCAGCACTCACACCTCATCCTCCGGAAGAACGCATGGCGGGGGCGGAGGAAAGTTCTAGAAGCTCTCTGTGGCTGACCATATTTTGATCCGTACAAAATGAGTTGTGTCTTAAAAAAAGAACAGCAATCCTACTTGTCAATCATGCTCATATCCTTATAATAAAAGGAAATGCGTTTTGCGCAGATTAGAATTCGAGTTTAACAGAGGTAGGACAGATGTACAAAGGCATAAAAAAATTAGCAGAATTGATTTTAGAATCCGAAGAAAAATTTCTCACCGGTCAGGATGAGCAGGAAATTTATTTGGGAAGTCTCCTGAATACAGGCGTTCACGATGAAATCTGGGTCAGTGAGGACGGTGAGTATCATACCGTTATGATCGGAAATAAAGAAGCGCAGGACAACAGCATGCAGGTGTGTCATGAGGCAGAGCATCCGGTATGTCTTCCGAAATTACTGTGGATTGCGAATGCACTTCAGAAGCTTTTGGAGCAGGCAAACGGCAATCTGCCGATCGGGAAAAATGAGAATCCGGAGCTGATCCGCTATGCGGCGGATATTATCCGCAAGTATGCAGACGGTCTTTCCCATGATGATCGTTCCGTAAAAGAAATCTGCGAGGAAAACAGCCAGAATATTGCGTAATGAAATAAAAACTTTTATAAAAGAAGTTGTCCAGAATATGGGCTAAAAAAGAATCTTGTAAAAACAAAAGAAAATTGTAAGGGCCACCATATTAGAAAAGAAATTTTGCTGATTGGGGGCTCTTTTTGTAAAAAGATGAATAAATTCTTACTACTGGACAGGAGATTTTTATAGGAGTAAACTGAAAGTATCTTAAGAAGGAGGAGAGAACATGGTTCTTGCACTGAAGGTAAATGACAAAGACAATGTGGCAACCATCTTTGCGGAGCAGGTACAGGGCGGTGATGTGATTCAGGTTCGGGATAAAAAGGGAGAGACAACAGAGGTGAAGGCTCTGGAGGCCATCCCTTACGGACACAAGCTGGCTCTGCAGGATATTGCGAAGGGACAGATTATTGTGAAATATGGAGAAGAGATTGGGATGGCATCGTCGGATATCCAAAAAGGAGAACATGTACATATTCATAACCTGGAAAGTATGAGAGCAAGGGGGGACTGGGATAATGGTAATGAGGAGGCGAAAACAAAATGAAATTTTACGGTTACAGAAGAGCAGACGGCAGTGTAGGATGCCGGAACCTGGTAGCAGTGATTCCAAGCGTAGTCTGTGCAGCTGATGTAGCGCAGGCCATTGTGCAGAACGTGCAGGGGGCAGTCGGCTTATTCCATCACCAGGGCTGCAGCCAGCTTCCGCCGGATTTAAAAAGAGTGACGGATACGCTGATTGGACTGGCGTTAAATCCCAATGTCGGAGCGGTTTTGATTGTCAGCCTTGGCTGCGAGGGAACAGATCATGCGAGAATGTACCAGGAAATTCAGGCGGCAGGCAAGCTGGTGGAGATTATTGGAATCCAGAAGCTTGGCGGTGTTAGCAAAGCTATTGCGGCCGGTATTGACGCGGCTGCAGGCCTGGTACGGAAAATCTCTGGTCAGCAGCGGGAGGAGGCAGACCTGTCTGAGGTTGTGCTTTCCATCAAGTGTGGTGCGTCCGATGCAACGTCCGGCATGGCATCCAACTGTGCGCTGGGCTACGCGGCTGACAAGCTGGTAAGTCTTGGAGGAACAGTTATTTTTGGAGAGACGACGGAGTTTATCGGTGCAGAACATATCCTGATGCGGCGGGCTGTGAACCAGGAGGTGGCAGACCGGATCGGCTTTATTGTGAACCGGATGGAGACACGTGCGAAATCGCTGGGGTGTGATATGCGAAAAGGACAGCCGACCCCGGGAAATATCGAGGGAGGACTTTCTTCCATTGAGGAGAAGTCTCTGGGCGCAATTTTAAAATCCGGCACCAGCCCGATTCAGGGCGTCATGGAATATCCAGAGCGTGTTCGTACTGCTGGAGGAGGAGCACTTCCTAACACCACAGAGAGCAGGGCAGGAGACAAG
>OHAM01002284.1_pt1 | contig 10718 bp, 6 predicted proteins | sample 1577161 | NCBI WGS metagenome assembly OHAM01 (sample SAMEA3541583, study PRJEB24748) | human gut metagenome | biome: human gut; feature: human-associated habitat; material: faeces | place: China | collected 2012
CCCGGGGTTCGAATCCCTGTCTCTCCGCAATAAAGGGTGTAAATCAAGCATTTGCAAGATTTACACCCTTTTTTACACCCAGAAATTAGGATTGAGTGTATTTTTTGATTTTTAAGGCATATGCTGCCACTGCAAAATTAGTTTAGTTCGTTTGGGATATATAGCCAATAGTATAAACTAAATTTCATTTTCATCAGTCGATGATTGGCGATTTTATCTATAATTATCCAATATGCCCCCTTCCATAATTTTTAAAGCCAAATATTCTTCTATTTGAAACATTTATTTTATCTTTGACAAAAATTGTCAAGTTAATAAGTAAATGGAGTCATTAGGTCAATATTTAAGAGATGTTCGTGAAGGACTAAATTTACCCTTACAAGAAGTCTACAAAAGAACAAATATAGATGTTACTCTTTTGAGTAGAATAGAAAATGGTAGAAGACTACCAACAAAGGAGCAAATGCAACTTTTAGTAAGGTTATATGGATGTGACGAACACAAATCATTAGTATTATTGGGGGCAGAAAAGGTATTATTTACCTTGGATGGAAACAAGGAATATAAATTGGAGGTAATACAATCTGTCTCAGAAAAAGTCAGATTGGGAAAGATTCCTTCCCTGTTTCCTGAATTGTCAGAGGTCGGATATAAAATGTTCGACCTTGAAAGCCGTAGATATATAGGTAATAAGGCAAAACTTACTCGCTGGATTATGAATATAATCAACGAGCACACAGGGGGATTTTCTTCATTTTTTGATGTGTTTGCAGGAACAGCGTCTATTTCAAAAGCTGCAATACCATATGCGGACAAGATTATAATGAACGATTTTCTGTCATCCAATAACATCATATATAAAGCATTCTTCGCAGAAGGTATATACGATATGGGTAAATTGTATTCTATAATAGAATATTATAACTCTATTAACCCTGATTCTGTAAAAGATAACTATTTCTCAGACAACTTCGGTGATAAGTTTTTTGATTATAGAAACTCCAAATTAATAGGCTATATTAGAGAGGATATTGAGAGAAGAAGAAATGACCTTACACCAAAAGAATATGCAATTCTATTGGCATCATTAATATACAGCATAGATAAAATTGCAAACACAGTTGGTCATTTTGATGCATATATCAAAAAGGAAATAGCATATCACCCTTTGTCGATACAACTTATCAAATTGTTAAATCCTAAAAATATAGAGATATATAAGGAGGACTCAAATATATTAGCAAGAAGCATAACTGCCGATGTTGCTTACATTGATCCGCCTTATAATTCTCGTCAGTACAGTAGATTTTATCACATCTATGAAAATCTCGTTGAGTGGAATAAGCCTGAATTATTTGGTGTTGCAATGAAGCCTAAGGCTCAAAATATGAGTGCTTATTGTACATCAAGTGCTCCAGTTGCATTTAGAGATTTAATACAAAATCTTAATGTGAGACACATTGCTGTTTCATATAACAATACATATGATTCTAAGAGTGGTTCCTCAAAGAATAAAATAACCTTAGAGCAGATTAAATCCATACTTGAGGAAAGAGGTAATACCGTTATATATGATTGCGCACATCGCTGCTTCAATACTGGAAAAACGGAATTTGCAGACCATAAGGAGTTGTTATTTATTACAGAAGTAAAGCGATGAAAAAACAGATATTAAGGTCTCCGCTATTTTATGTTGGTGACAAGTATAAACTTATGGAAGAAATTGGCACATACTTTCCAGATAATATTGGGAAGTTTGTAGAACCATTTGTTGGTGGGGGATCTGTTTTTATGAATACCGTTGCAGAACAGTTTTGTCTAAATGATATTGATGGTTACATTATAGGACTTCACAAATACCTGAGTAAATCAGCGAATAAAAAAAATGCATTTTTCGCTGATTTGGAGAGAATCATAAAAGAATATGGATTGTCATATTCATGCAAAGAAGATAGCATCCCAATGGATTTGAAAAGCCTATATAAAAAAACTTATTTTGCTAAATATAATAAGAAAGCTTATGAACAAATGAGGTCGGATTTCAATGAATCATCAAAAGACAATATGTCTATATTGTACTTGTTGCTGATATACGGATTCAACCGAATGCTGAGATTTAATAAAAGAGGAGACTTCAATTTACCTGTGGGAAATGTAGATTTTAACTCAAATGTAGTATCTGCTTTAGAGAACTATTTTCAGGAAGTTAAGAATAAGAAGCCGAAATGGTATAATCTTGATTATAAAGTATTCCTCAAAAAAATCCAATTATCTGAAAATGATTTTGTTTATTTGGATCCACCGTACCTTATTACATTTAGCGAATATAACAAGTTGTGGAATGAAAAGGATGAAAAGGAGCTATTGCAAATACTCGATCAGTTAAATGAACTAAACATTAGATTTGCGATATCAAATGTCACTCATTACAAGGATAGGAAAAACGATATATTTATTGAATGGTCTCAAAAATATTATACCCATTCGATAAAAAGTAACTATATAAGTTACCACGATAATTCAATTAAACAATTTAATGAAGTACTAATAACAAACTACTAATATGCCAAGAGAACTTGAATATAAACCGTTGCTTTATACAACGACGATTCGTAACCCGGAGCGTTATAAAGACTTTATGAACATACTTAAGCGTTTCGATGGAGAAATTCTTAACGATCATACGGTTGAGTTATTTGAGAGAGAGTTGTTCAAGGTTGGGTTGTATAGGCCAATGATTTTACCGAATTCTGTTAAACAAAAATGGGCATCGACACAAAGAGGAGAATTTGCGGATGAACCACTGACAGATGTAGAAACTGCGACAATATACAGAAGAAATGACCCTAATGCAAATCCAGTTCTTAAAGGACACAAAGAAGCAGGTTTTCCCAAAGGCTGGCCAAGCCGATTTGACACTCAATTTAAGTTGATGAAGGTATTAGGATTCGTTTACTATGAATGGGGTAAACGTATCGAATTCTCTCAAACAGGAAATTATCTTGCAGATACAGTTTCAATAAGTATAAATGAGGGTGTGATATCAAGAGAAATTGTAAATCCTCGTAATGAACAGGTCGCTTTCATGCAAGCTTTTGCTAAGCAGCAAAGATGTAATCCGTTTGTCAGAGAACTCAATGACAACATACCATTAATATTATTGTTGGAGGTCATCAAGAAGTTAAATGCAGATGATGAGTATAATGGAGCTGGAATATCATATAAAGAAATACCATTGGTGATATTCTGGAAAGACAATGATGCAGAGGCTCTATATCAACGAATTAAACTCTTGCGAAACGAACATAGATACAATCCTTCTAATGAAGTAATTGAAGATATATGTGTAAATGAAATTCTTGGTGGCTTTAAGAGGTTCAAACTTAAATCTATTGTAGCTGAGTATCCGGATGAGTTTGTTCGCAAAATGAGAATGACTGGTCTCATATCGTTTAGAGGTGGTGGTAGATTCATAGATATCAATCACAATGAAGATGAGAAGATCGATTATATACTTAGTCATTATGCGGATTATACAAAGTATGCCACTGAAAGAGAATACTTTGATTATATGGCAACAATTGACAATGCTCTATTTGCATTAAGATCTGTTGAAATATCTAAGACTGCTGCCGCAGAAAAACTAATTCAGTTAATTCCAGACTACCCATGGGATTCTATCAAAACTGAACTGTCTCATTTGGCAAATAAAACTTCTTCAAGTCATAATGTTTTGAAATTTATATCAGCACCTGCGAGATTAGAGTTCCTGACAGCCCTTGCGATTAAATCTAAACTGCCTGGTGTTGAAGTCATTCCTAATTATCCATGTGATGATGAGGGTTTGCCGACATCAACTGCAGGAGGTAATAATGGTGATATAGAATGTTTTGAAACAACTAATAGCATATTAGTTGAAGTTACAATGGCAGAAGGTCGCCAACAAACAATGATGGAGGTATGGCCTATTTCAAGACATTTGGAAGAATTTAAAAACAAATATGAGTATGAGGATTCGCAATGTGTATTTGTCGCCCCAAGTATATTTGCAGATACTAAAGACCAAATCGATTGGGCCAAAGATAGAAAACAAGTTGTTATCAGACCGTATAAAATAGTCGATTTCATCAGCTATTTGGATTCTGCAACAGCTCTGTATTGTGCAAACCTTTAAAACAAGACTATAATGGCAAAATATCCTAAAGGTTCGGAATGGCGTATATGGGATTTGCATATCCATACACCAGGAACATCAAAGAATGACCAATACGGTAATGATGAAGCCGCTTGGGATGCATACATCACTAAATTAGAGGAAAATACTAATGTCGCTGTTTTAGGAATAACTGATTATTTCTCAATAGACAACTATCTATACCTAAAACAAAAACAAGTTGCAGGCCGTTTAATAGGAAAGACCCTGCTTCCTAATATTGAACTAAGAATAACACCTGTAACACAACAAGAAACTCCTATCAATATTCATGTTATCTTCAATCCAGAATTGCCAACAGAGGTGATAGAGCGAGAATTCTTGCGTTGTTTAAAATTTAGTTATGGAGGTTCTGAATATTCATGTTTAAAATCCGATTTGATAGCGTTAGGAAAGGCATTCCGCAATGACGACTCTATTGATGATGAATATGCAAGGAAGGAGGGAATTAGACAATTTAATGTTAATTTTCAAGACTTAAAGCAGATTATAGAAAAGCAAGTTTTGAAAAATCAAATTATAGTTGCTGTTTCAAATAGCAATAAGGATGGCAATAGTGGGATTCAACACTCCTCAATGGAAGCTACGAGAATGGAAATCTATCGAATGTCAGATATGATATTTTCTGGAAATCCGAATGATGTTCGTTTCTTCTTGGGACAAGGTGCATTAGATACTAATAGAATAGTGGCTACTTATGGCAGTATTAAACCTTGTGTAACAGGTAGTGATGCTCATATTCTTGATAAAGTCAATGTATTCCCAAACAACAGGATTACATGGATTAAAGCAGATCCTACATTTGAGGGGTTAAAGCAGATTGTCTATGAACCTGAAGGGCGTGTTTGTATTCAGAAAGATAATCCAGCCTTTGACATAGAAAAATGCCCATTTACAAGAATATATATACCAGCAAGAACAAATGTGTTTGAAAATGAAACAGATATCTCTTTTGCCCCTCAAGAACTTCCATTGAATAGTAACTTGGTTTCTATTATTGGTGGTAGAGGAACAGGTAAAAGCGTTTTAATAAACTACATTGCAGCAGCTTTTCATAAGCAAACACAATCCGAGAACTTTAATCTCAATTCAGATGTTATAATTAGTCGTCAGGCTTCAATATTAGAAGAAGCAAAAGATTTTAAGGTTTCGGATAATCCGAATGTCCCATTTATGTATATTGCACAAAGCCAAATCAAGGATTTAGTGCAGAATAAAGATAAATTCTCAAGAAATATACGAGAAACAATTGGAGTTACTGATGAGTATAATATTTCACAAGATTTCCTATCTAGAGCAGAAGTTGCTATAAATGAATATTTTAGAATTACTAAGATAATCAATGCAAACAATACGACACCGCAAGAGAAACGCGATAACATTAATAAAGAAATAAAAAAATATAGTGACTTTATCGCCAACATAACCTCTGAACAAAATAAGAAAAAATTAGAAAGTTATAAGAATAGGGTTGGTAAGTTGAATCAATTTAACTCTTGGATAGCTGCGCTTCAACAATTGGTATCTAATATTGATAAATTTACTGTTGAAACAAATGAAAACATATCTGCGTGGAACGAATTATTTAAACCACAAAAAGTTGATATACCTTTAATTGATTCATCCAATACTGTAAAATATATTAAAGATAATCTTATCCCTCGCGTCATAACTGCTAGAGAAAAGGTTCAGAAAGAAATCATTGATACAAAAAATGAATTTAAAGATTATAAAGGGGATTTAGCTACATTGCTATCAAATGTTTCTGTGTATCAAAACAAGGTTTCAGAGCTTTCTCAGCAAATAGAAACATTGGGTATTGAAGAAACTAAATATAGAGCAATTACAAGTGAGACATTTAAAAAATTAGGCATTGAGATAAAAGGTAGTATAGAGTCATACTCTGATCTCATTGAGCAGAAGTGGAATGAATTTAAGGGGCATGATATAGCCATTGATCCCAAAAAGAAAGAATTGCTAGATTTGATTCTTCAAGAAGATTTAAATGTATCAGTGGATATACATTTTGATTCAACTAAAATGTATAATCTTTTGTTAGAAAAGCTTGATGGTAGAAGCTATAACGAAGAAAAGATTAGAAAAATTCTTAAAATAGAGACATTAGATAATTTTTATGATTTCATTTTACAAACGACTGACCATAATATTTTTAATACTGAAATTAAAAATGATTTGAGGGGAAGATTATTAGAACTCTTTTTTAAGAAGTACACACAATTCATATCTCACGATGTAAACGTAACTCTTGCAGGAAAATCTATAACAAAACTGTCATTTGGTCAACAAGGTACGATATACTTAAGGCTACAAATTGCTGCCAATATGTTTAGTGAAACTATTATTTATGACCAACCAGAGGATGATCTTGATAATAGTTTCATTACAAAGGAACTCATATCAATTTTTAAAACTATAAAAAAGTATAGGCAAATTATTATTGTTTCTCATAACGCGAACTTAGTTGTGAATTCAGATTCAGAGCAAGTAATTATTGCGCAAAATGAAGATGGACAATTAAAATACATGTCAGGGGCTTTAGAAGACCCTGATATTAATAATGAGGTCTGTCAAATATTAGAGGGTGGTAAAAATGCCTTTGAGAAAAGAGAACGAAAATATCGAATCAATTAAAGTATATTGATGATGGCGACCGCATTTAAGTGGTCGCCATTGTTGTTACAGTTTGATTCCGCTACTCTTTTTCGGTTGGATAGGCTGTCGAATAGTTTGCCGTAGTTTTTCATATTGCTCACTGAACCATTGTCCGAATGGTATTCGATTAACGGCAATGGTCAGTCGCCTGTTAGTGTCACGCATAATCTGTATAGGTGTGTTATCTGTTGAAAACCATCGGTTATGTTCCTGCGAAAACAACCTTCCTGTGAAATTTAGGACCTTACCCTTAACCATATCAGCAAACTCCATGGCAGAAATACCTATTTGCGTAGCAAGGCGTTCCAATCTTAGGAGGTCAGCAAAATGCGGAAACCAATGATAAGCTTTTGAAATCATCGAATTAAGATTGGTTTTCTCCTCTTTGTGCTCGGATTCGATAATCTCGATAGCTTTGCGATACTCATTATCCTTATTCATCATAGCCCTGCTATGCTCAATCTGTATTTGCTTAATGTTGGACTGCAATAGCTCTATAGTTTCATCTCTAAGTGCGATTTTATCTTTTAAATCCTTGTTTCTGATTTCCAAATCCTTCAACCTTCCACTGCCGAAAAGAGAACCAACACCGCTTGCTATGGCAGTGGCGGCATCAGTGGCTGCGCTTTTTAGTTTATCTGTGCGTATTTCCGATTTTACTTGTCTGAGTTCTTGTTCAGCAAGACCTATCTGTTCTTCTTTGTGACGTTTTGCAGCATCCATGCGTTGCAGTTCGGCTTTCTGCTTCTCAATGATGAAATCGTTACGCTCCAGATGCTCCTTGCTAGTAACAGCCTTTGACTGCCCACGCTCCATCAGGAGAATGTCTGATGCCAAACTCTGCATTTCCGTTATATCCTCGTCATTGAGCTTTCGGCTTTTACCTGTATCGTGGTTCATCCAGTCGAAAACGATATGTGCATGGTAATTCGGCTTGAACCACTTTTCACCGACTTGGAAACTCTCCCTATCCCCGGCTTCTGGTTGTCCACTAAGCCAGTGCCCCTCGTCCTTATGCAGAAAAATTTGCAGCGGTGTGATACCCCAACGTCTTTGACACTCATCACCGAATTTACATACGTCTGCCAATGTCGTATCCGGTCTGATGAGCAGTACTCCCTCACGGATTGGCGAGCATCCAGCCACTTTTATAATCTTCCCGTTCTTTCCCTTGCGCTCACGCTCCTTTTCCTGCATCGCTCGTCCGGTCTTTTCCTTGACCATCCGTTTGATGTTTTCATAGTGCGCCTGCAGGTCAGGACTGCCGAAGCTCGGGTTTATCCACTGCTCGTTATTGGAAGTCAGTTCGGGTACAATGTAGATTCTGGACTCGCCGATATTGCGCATATACTCGGCCGTTCTCCGGTTATGAGCCCCGCTTGATGTAACTCTGCAGGGCTTGATATGTATGCTTGACTTTGTTGCCATATTCCTAAATTTTGATTCGGATTGTTGATAAAATATTCTGTTGTCCGCTCATAACCGTACAGGGTTCTTAGGGGTGTAACCCATAAGCGGAGATTGCAAAGAGAGGGTCACTCTTTGCTCGGGGGTCTCAGGGGAGAAACGCCCTGAGTGGGTCATTAGGGCAAAGCCCTAATCCCCTCGGGAGAGCCCACAACTACGTAAGCGAAGCGTGTAGTTATAGTGGGCTATAACCGGAAGCCTTTCGGTTTCTTGGATAGCGTATCATTCCTCTTTTTTACAGATTGCGCTTGCTCTTTCCTATCGGCTATTCGTTTCTGCAAATATTCGTTCAGATCTTTACATCCACTGTAGATTTGCGAGGCGTCACGTATATACCGGGTAGCATCATACTCCTTTCGGATTTGCTGTATTGCTTCCATTCCTGCACGGTCATTGTCAAAGAAACAATGGATGCGCTCATAGCTTCCCAACGGATAGAGTGCTTTGGAAACATTAGCTACAGAGTTTAGGATCATATAATCCTGCCTATCGAAATCGGGGCATTGTGGACAGCATTCCAGCCTTAAGGTAAGAAAGGAAAGGTAGTCCATGAATCCCTCAAAAACGAAACATGCACTCTTCGGTTCTTTCGAATGTCTAATATGGGATATTTCTTTCGGTGCGATGCATCCCTTGAAATATCGGTTGCGGATTTCATATCCACCTGATATGTTCGGAAAGGCAATGGCGAAATATCGCTTGTCATTGTGGGTGAAACGAGCTTCCTTACATTCTCTTTTCGCCAGTGAAGTGCTTATACCTCTTTCCTGTAAATAGGAAAGCAAGGCAGGAGAAGCCAGCTGTACAATGTCCAACTCCTGAAAACTTGGCTCGAAAAATGACTGCTTGCCAAAAGAGAAAGATACGGAACGGATGTGCTGAGTCTGCTCCTCGATTTTCTGTAGAAGATAAGGCACATAGTCGGAACAGTAGAGTTCCTGTGCCAGTGCAATGATATTTCCACCTTTACCAATTGGTAGGCTCGGTACAAGACGCCTTGCCGCCTTTCGGCAGTAGGTTTCCTCATACCTGCCCCCAAACCGTACTTGCATGTCTCCACGCATACGGCTCTCCATTGATAACATGACTTTATCCTGCATGGCTCTGTATTTTTGCATTACAACTTGTGCATACGACCAAAGTCTTTCGATGTTTTGCGAGCATCAGTTTTTCCCATTCCGTATCTCCTTTCAGATGATTCAGATTTCTTGCATGATGCATTACAACAGGACCGACTTTCCCACACAACTCACACACCTCGGATTTTAACCTTTCAACCAGCGTTGGTTGTGGTACTGTGATTATATATGGGATATTGTCCACATCTGCGAAAGACGATGGCAGTTTGCGTTTGAAACCTTCATTGTAGAATACTCTGTAACGTAGTTTACCTTTTGCATCGTGATACGGAACAATGATGTCATTTCCTTTTTTGTATTTGTCAATGACCTTACTGATTGAACTGTTTGTTTTGCTGCAATGGTATGATACATACTGTATTCCATAATGTAGCCAAATTTAGAAGCTGCATACGAGACGTTATTGGCTATACTGTAATAGTTGTAGAATCCTCTGATTTCAGAGTTGTACCGTGCTACTATGTCTTCTATTTTCTTTTTCATCAGTTTGCCCCTCAATTTAGGAAACCACGTTTGAACCCCGTTTTCCATCTTATATTTAATGGCTTCATAGTGTTCCAATCTGTTTTTTACAGTTTCTGTGGCTACCTTGAGGACAACTGTACCATTGAAACTTCGGACTGGTACATTGAACTTGTTACGTTTGGTTACGTCAGTTTTACGGACTAAGACTTCATATCCGAGAAATTTTGCAGGCTTTTGAGCGTTTGTTATCAAAGTCTTTTCTTGCGACATTTCCAAATGCAGACATTCTTGCATATATTGAGTTATGTCAGACTTGATTTTGATACAGTCCGCCTTGCTACCAATAACACCGATTAAAAAATCATCGGCGTATCTCGTGTATTTCAGTCTTTTATAGGTGTCGTCCATATAATCCCTACATGTAACCTTTAGCCGTTCACGTCTAAGTTTCTCATATTTGTCTTTAAGTTGTTTCGCACTTTCGGCATCTTTCGCACTTTCAATCTCAGCTTTCAGTTTGTATATCTGTTCGCTGAGTCTTGAATACTCCTTTGTTAGATGTCTTTCTTTTCCCTTGTTGAAATTACGGGTATATTCTTCCATGTACTTATCGAAACAGTCAAGATAGATATTTGCCAATATAGGACTTATTATACCTCCTTGCGGTGTTCCCGAAAAGGTGTTATGGTATTCCCAATTTTCAATGTAACCAGCATTCAAGAACTTACGGATGAGTCTGAGAAATCTTTCGTCAGAGATTC
>OHAM01002300.1_pt1 | contig 10681 bp, 9 predicted proteins | sample 1577161 | NCBI WGS metagenome assembly OHAM01 (sample SAMEA3541583, study PRJEB24748) | human gut metagenome | biome: human gut; feature: human-associated habitat; material: faeces | place: China | collected 2012
GGAAGCTGAGTATGTATAGGTTTGATTAGATATTCAATGGCTAGCCATTAGCCCTATTGTGTTATAGGGGTAACATTAATGTCATAAAAAGATAATTTATTTGAGAAGGCCTTATATGAAAAACGCACGCTGGGTAAGGCTCGCAGATGATCTGACTCGTGGTATCACCAACGGTGATTATCCCCTCGATTCGTATTTGCCAACCGAGATGGAGCTCTGTGAGAAATATAACGTTAGTAGGTATACCGTCCGACTCGCACTTGCAGACCTCACACGTATGGGGCTGATTAAACGGTGGCCAAGATTGGGTTCTAAAGTCGTGTCCGTGGGATTCTACGAGACCTATGCCCATACCTACACCTCATTTGCGGATATCGACGGTTTGTCCTCTACACATAAAAGAGTTGTTCAGGGAACTCAGGAATGTGTTGTTGACCACGTTCTTGCCAAGAGATTGGAATGCGAGAGGTACCTGCGCTTCCTGCGTTTTTCTAATGTCCGAACCAATCCGACAGACAACGGAAAGCCTGTTGTTTGGACGGCCGTTTATGTGAACGCCGCATACTCCCGTCTGCCGGATTTGGCTCGGTTAAATCCTTTAGTCCTTCTTTCAACACTGATCGGGAAAGAATACGGGGAAAAGTGTCTTGAAGTCGTCCAGAAGATTTCCGCCGTTCCCCTTCCTGCAGAAGCCGCAATGTATCTGGATGCTCAGGTCGGCTCACCTTCTCTCCGTATTCTCCGCCACTACATGGGTATTAAGCGGAACATCCTCGAAATTTCGGAGTCTTACCATCCGGGAGACCGCTACGCATTGACAATGAATATGCGAGCTAACCGCTGAAAAGTTAATTGATAGAATGCAATATGTAAAGCATTCGACTCACGAATAAAGAGGATCCGAGCTGCCTTACAGGCAGCTCTTCTTATATAGGCTGTTAGGAAAGTGGCAGAAATTTCTTGGAAACGAAAACCCGGACAAAAAATGGCACCTCTGGCCGAACGCCTAAAAAAATTAGGTTTGGTCAGCGATTGGGATTTTGTCCTTCATTTGCCTCTTCGATATGAAGATGAGACTTCTATTACGCCTATCGAGGAGCTTGAGGTCGGTGTCGATGCGCAGGTAGAAGGCGTTGTCACTAACAACAGCGACAATCGGTTCGGAAATTTTGAGGCTTGGATCGATGACGAAACCGATATGCTCAAGGCTCGGTTTATTCACTACTACCCTTCTATTCGTGAATTGCTGAAAGTCGGAAAACGCGTCCGACTCTACGGAAACCCGCGCGCCGCCTTCGGCGGCGGCCTTGAAATGATCCATCCGAAGGTTCGCGCACCGAAAGCCGAAGGCGATCTGCCCAAAACATTGACACCTGTATACCCTGCCGGTGAAGGTGTCACTCAGCTTTGGCTCAGAAAGCGCATTGACCGTGCTTTAATGGACGTGGATATCTCCGACCTCTTGACCGAAGAAGAGCGGCAGGAACTGCACCTTCCTGGACTTGCTGAGGCGATTAATTCTTTGCACCACCCGAAAGCCGGGGCTCCGATCGGCCCTTTGCAGAATCGAACGGATCCGGCTTGGCAGCGTCTGAAATTCGATGAGCTTTTGGCTCAGCAGATTTCCCTTAAAAAATCTCGTGAAATGCGGGATATGAACAAGGGCCCGGTGATGCCGCTGCGTAAAGGCGATAACAGTTCTCTGACGGCAAAGTTTTTCCATTCTCTGCCCTTCAAACTGACGAAGGCTCAAATCCGTGTCTGGAAAGATATTTACGAGTCGCTTGGAAGCGAACGTCCCATGAATCGATTGGTTCAGGGCGATGTCGGCAGCGGCAAAACCGTTATCGCAGCCCTTGCCGCATGTCAGGCGATCGACGCCGGCTATCAGGCCGCCCTTATGGCGCCGACGGAAATTTTAGCCGAGCAGCACTTCAAAAAGATTATTTCCTGGCTGGAGCCTTTTGGCGTCCGTGTGGTTTGGCTCTCGGGCAAACAAAAAGCCAAAGAAAAGCGAGAGGCTCTTGCGGCAATCGAAGACGGTGCCGAACTGGTGGTTGGAACTCACGCAATTATTCAGCCGGACGTCAAATTCAAAGCATTAGGGCTTGCCATCGTAGATGAACAGCACCGTTTTGGCGTGGACCAGCGCCTGGCAATACGTGCTCAGCAAAACGGCATGATGCCGCACCTACTGATGCTGTCGGCAACACCGATTCCTCGAACCCTGGCCATGAGCTACCTGGCGGATATTGACGTATCCGTTATTGATGAACTGCCTCCCGGAAGGCAGGAAATTTCGACGAAATTGGTATCCATGAGCCGCAAAGGCGATTTAGTCGAATGGATCGGCAAGTCTTTATCAGCCGGTCTGCAGGCTTATTGGGTCTGTCCGCTCATCGAAGAAAGCGAAAAAGTTGACCTTACCGCAGCCACTGAGACATGTGAAGAAATCAAACAAATTCTCCCTCAGTTCAAGATTGAGCTTCTGCACGGCAAGATGACGCCGGAAGACAAGAACGCTGTCATGGAGCGGTTTGTTAAAGGAGAAACGAAGCTTTTAGTGTCTACAACTGTGATTGAAGTGGGTGTCGATGTTCCGAACGCTTCGATTATGGTTATAGAACACGCTGAACGTTTCGGGCTCGCCCAGCTCCATCAGCTCAGAGGACGCGTCGGCCGAGGATCGATCAAGAGTTATTGCTTTGCGATTTTCGGCGACCAGCTTTCAAAGATCGGCAAAGAACGTCTCCAGGTATTCAATGACACAACAGACGGCTTTGAAATTTCCAGAAGAGACTTGGAGTTGAGGGGCCCGGGTGAGTTTTTAGGCGCTCGTCAGAGCGGAGCTGCCCTTCTGCGTTTTGCAGATTTTGAAACCGACGGCTTCTTAGTCGAGAAAGCCATGGCGATGGCAGATAAATGGATTCGTGAAAAAGATCCGCGGGCAGAAAAGCATGCTGCTCGCTGGTATCAGTCTAAAGAAAAGTATTTAGAAGCCTAAAAAGCAGAGGCCTTCTTCGAAGGCCTCGTTCCAATAATTATTTGTTCGAAGCTTCTACGCTTTCATGGAAAGCGTCGCCGAGTTCGACGGCACGCTTCTTGCAGGCGTCCATCGCATCCTGCATCATTTCCATAAAGTGACGGTCATTCATGACTTTGAGCGCTTCATAAGTTGTGCCGCCCTTGCTCGTTACCTTTTCACGAAGGACAGACGGCGACTCACCGCTGCGCTTTGCCAGTTCGGCTGAACCGAGAACCGTTGCGATGGCCATTCTCTTGGCCTGGACATCGTTAAAGCCATAACGAAGTCCGGCTTCGGTTAGGGCTTCAATAAATCTGAAGACATAAGCGGGACCGGAACCGCTGATTACTGTTACGCCGTCCAGCTCTTCTTCTTTCGTACACCAAATCAAATCGCCGCAGGCTGCAAAAACTTTGACAATAAAGCGATGGTCGGGCTCTGCTTCGGGTGTGGAATAAAGTCCGCAGACGCCGAGGCCGATTTTCATGGGTGTATTCGGCATAGTACGGCAAATGCAGTTATGGCCGATCATGGCCTCCAGGTCTTTAACGCGAACGCCGGCAGCAATAGAAATGACCAATGCATCTTCAATCCATTCTTTGGAAGCGTTGATTGCGTCCGGGAGCTGCTGTGGTTTAACGGCCAAAACAACAGCGTCAATCTCTGCGAGCCAGGAGCCCGGTTCTTTGTGCGTATGAACGCCGTAAGCCGATGCAAGGTGCTCCAATTTCTCTTCATTGTGATCAATGACGTGAATATCGGTGCCCTTCCAATCACTGGAAACCATCTTAGAAATGATGGCTTCGCCCATATTGCCGCCTCCGATAAAGGCGATTGTTTTTCTGTCCATGCTTTTTACTCCTTCTTGGTATAGTCTCGAGGTCCGAAAATTGCCGAGCCGACTCTTACCATGGTACTCCCGCATTCCACAGCTTCTGCCATATCTGCACTCATGCCCATCGAGAGCGTGTCGATATCAAAATTCAGCTCATCTCTTAAATGCAGGAAGATTGCATGCATTTCTTTGAGCGGAGCCTTTTTGCCCTCTTCATTATCCGAAGGTGCCGGAATGGCCATGATGCCTCGAAGCTTCAAGTTCGGAAGCAATGTGATGGCTTGAGCAAGTGCCGGGACGTCGGCCGGCTGGCAGCCGCTTTTGCTCTCTTCGTCAGAGATATGAACTTCGATTAACACATTTAAGGGAGGCATATCTGCGGGTCTTTGCTCAGAAAGCCGCTGTGCGATTTTTAAGCGGTCTACCGTCTGAACCCAATCGAAATGTTCAGCTACAGGGCGGGTTTTGTTGGACTGAAGGTGTCCGATAAAGTGCCAGGTTATCGCCAGTTCAGGATGCATCTTTTTAAAATATTCGATTTTTTCGCCCCCTTCTTGGACGTAGTTCTCCCCGAAGGTCCTCATGCCGCATTTAACTGCTTCTTCTAATGCCTCAATGCCGAACGTTTTTGAAACAGGAAGTAAAAAGACGCTGCCGGGTTTTCTGCCGCAGCGCGATTCGTCGTCTGTCAGTGATTGTTTTACCCTTTCATAGCGTTCTGCAAGTCCGGGTTTGAGTATGGACATGAGCTCCTCCTATATAGATCAGACACTGAATAGTAGAACGATTTATAGGAAAAAAACTAAGGTCGGGCAAGGAATGGTAACGTGTCAGGGTGATTCTCTTGAAAAAAATATTATTTAATTAGTTATTAACAACAATAATCTTTTTTTACCCTAAATGGTATCATTACTCATAGCTCAGAGAACATGGATAATAAAATAGTTATTCAAGTTTGATGAGCACTACAAACCACATTGATAATCAGCATACCGGAGCATTTAGTTATGCCAAAGACAATCAAGACAGCAAGAGGCCTGGCTCGTTTTGCGAAGGCCCCGTACGCGTCCCGCCGCAAATCTCTTCCCAGACACTCCTTCGAAACTCGTCAGAAAGCATTGGCGATTTTCCAGGCCGGCGGAAGCTACAAAAATTGTGCAAAAACTCTCAATATTCCCGTATACACGGCACGCGACTGGCATCGCAGTTTCCTGATCGGGACCTTCCGTGCAGAACATGGCGCTCGCCAGCAGTCCTACACACCCGAACAGAAAGCCGAAGTGCTTCGTCTGCGTAAGGAAGAAGACAAATCCTACAACGTTATTTCTCAGTTAACGAAAGTCAACCGCGCAACTGTTCTGCAGTGGATCCATAAGGATATCGCTCAGCAGCAGGCTGCCGAGGCTGCTGCACAGCAGGCTCCCGCAAACGACTCTGAAATGACTGAAACCGGTCCTACAGCCTAATTGATTATCTAAGAATATTCGCGAATAAATAAGCGAAAAGCAGCGCCGACAGCGGCACCGAAAAGATCGTCTTTCCGGTTTCCACTTCGGCGCTAATCTTGTTTTTACTCTTTTGTTTAGATCAGCATGAGTTCTCTGGTTTCGGGGCCGCTCCCCAAAGAAGTTCTTTTGCATTCCTGCTGCGCACCCTGCTCTGCCGCTATTTTGGAGTGGCTCTTACAAAATGACGTACGTCCGACGATCTTTTTCTATAACCCGAATATTTATCCGGTTAAAGAATATTTGATTCGTAAAAACGAACTGGATCGTTACGCTCAATCGTTGGGAATCCGCGTCATTGACGGGGACTACCGGCACGACCTTTGGAGGCTTGCTGTTATCGGATTAGAAAAAGAACCCGAGAGAGGACGCCGCTGTCTCGCTTGCTTCAAGCACCGCCTTCTCGTGACAGCAGAATGCGCTAAACGTGAAGGCATTGTACTTTACACAACGACTTTGGCCGGATCCCGATGGAAGAGAGCAGAACAAATTAGAGAAGCAGCAGCGCACGCCAAATCCTTAATTCCGGAAAGCACCTACTGGGACGTAAACTGGAAAAAAGGCGGACTGCAGGAACGCCGCGGTGTTTTGCTTAAAGAAAACGGTTTCTATAACCAGCAGTATTGCGGATGCGAGTTTTCGATGGGTCATCTCACCGAAGAACAAAGAATTGAAATTTTGAGACGCTGATCCGGAATCTTTAAGTCCTGTTTCTGAAATACAAAAAGCGCAGGAGGTTTCATCCGCCCTGCGCTTTCTGCTCTCTAGGAAGTTGCCTTCAGATTACTTTTTTAGATACTTGCCGAAGAATTCCTGAAGCTTGGCAGCTTCTTCATTGACGTATTTCGGGACCCAGTAAGTTTCAATGTGCTGAGCGCCCTTAACCAAATAAAGTTCTTTATCCTTTGTACCGGTTGCCTTCTTGAAGGCGTCATCGATCATGTAACGAGTGTCGGAAACATCGCCGGCGATCATGAGAAGCGGCTGATGAATCATCGCCATGCGATCGTCAACGTCCCAGTTCATCAAATCCATCAGGCTGCTCTGTGTGTAGAGGAAAGTGGAATTGGGATGAGCATGAGTGCGGAAATAATAGAAGAAGCCGTCTCTGTAAAGTGCGAACGGCAGTTTCTTTGCCTGTTCGTCTGTCAGATTCATAGCACCGACTAACCGAACATCGCCTTCTTTTTCAAAGGTTCTGGCTTCGGCAGCCTGAGCAAGTCTCTGCTGGATCGTATCCATCTGAGAATCTTGGAAGCCGTTTCTGCGGACGCGGCCGCTGTTGAACATAGAAATAGTGGCCACAGCCTTGATGCGGGGATCTTTCTGAGCAGCGCCAAGCGTGTATCCGCCTCCGCCACAGATGCCTAATGCACCGATTTCATTTGCATTCACTCCCGGATAGGTTCTTATGTAATCAACCATACCGTTAATGTCTTCAATACGATTGGCAGGTTTGTCGGTGTGTCTCGGTTCACCGCCGCTGGCGCCCTGATAACGCGCATCGGCTGCAACAGTGATGTAACCCATACCGGCGAGTTTCTCGGCAAAGAGACCGGCAACCTGTTCTTTCACGCCGCCGTTCGGGTGAGCAACAACGATGGCGGGATAGGATTTTTTCGGATCGTAGCCGGCCGGTGTGTAGACGTTGACAGCCACGCGAATGCCGTCGACTGTATAGGAAACAGGATGAATATTTACTTTACCGGGAACGTTTTCTGTAATTGCATTGTCATATACCAGGCCGTAAGGATTCTTAGAAAAATCCGCGGCGACAGCTGAATAAGTGGTCATAAGAGCTCCGACTAAAGCAGCACAAAGTAGTTTTTTCATGCTTCGCACCCATAAGTTAAAAATGAAAAAATCAATAAATGATCGATGTGTACATACTAGGGATATGTCTAAGGAGCCGATGTCACGTATTTCTAGAAGTTTTGCCTAATTCTTCGGCGAGCACGAAAAAGGAGATTTTTTTTAGGCTGTAGAAAGTACTTGTTGTCCGAAAAAACAATTGAGGCCAAATTCGGCTCAATTTCATGCACCCAAAATATCTTTCCGTGAAAACAACAAAAATTACACAATTGGGTTAATTGATAATCGATTGAATTTTTGGAATATTTTCTAATCTTCCGGCGAAGCGCCTTATTAAAACCTTTGGTCGGCAATGAGCCCTGATGTAGAATCACTCAGAATGGGCTATGTAAGTAATTATTTCAGCGGGATAAATCCCTGTTTTTCATAATCTCGACAGGCTCATAAACAACCTCATTAAACAAGAGTCACAAACATGAAAGAGTCCGACTTATGCGTCATCGCGGTTGTCTATGGCGTTGCGACCTGGTTTTTGGTCATGACGCTCCAGCTGCCGCCGGCCGCTCAATCCTACCCTCTAATTCTCTTAACAGCGCTTTACCTCTGCAACACTCTATTTCTTGGTAAGCAGCTCTATTCCTTCTACCGCCACCGAGTTGTTCTTAATGACTTCAGAAAACTGTTCGCCGGTTTCCTGCCCGGACAGTTTTTCGGCGTCTTGGCTGGCTGCATTATTTATATGGCCTTAGTGAACTATTTGGGCTATTACATCTCCAGCGTTCTGTATCTGCTGCTGGCCCAATTCTTCCTGAAGGTAAAACCGATCCCCGCAATTATCAGCTGCGCCTGCATCATGATTGTGACTTATCTGGTTTTCTCGATGTTCCTGCATGTACCTCTTCCCCTCGGGGTCTGGTTTGAATAAGGAGAAGAAGCCATGTTAGAAACACTCTACTTGATGGGCATGGGTTTCATCCATGCGATGAATCCTCTTACATTGGTTCTGATGATCGGTGCCACTGCACTGGGTATTACGATTGGCTGTTTGCCCGGTTTGTCCGCAGCGATGGGCGTTGCCCTCCTGCTTCCGGTGACTTTCGGTATGGATCAAGCCACCGGTTTGATCGTCTTAGGCGGTATCTACTGCGGCGCCATCTTCGGCGGATCGATTTCCGCGATTCTGATTCATACCCCGGGTACGCCTGCTTCTGCCGCAACCGCTATTGAAGGCTACGAGCTGACAAAGAAAGGTTTGGCCGCTAAGGCGCTTGCTGTTGCCTGCTTTGCCTCTTTCTGCGGCGGTTTATTAAGCTGTATTTCTCTTTACTTCTTCTCTCCGTTCCTTGCCGAACTGGCAATGAAGTTCAAGAGCCCGGAATATTTCTGGCTTTCGATTTTCGGCTTAACCGTGATCGCCGGTGTCTCCTCTAAATCGCTTCTCAAAGGTTTCATCTCCGGTATCTTAGGTCTTCTGATTTCTACGATCGGTATGGACCCGATGGAAGGCGTCGAACGCTTCATGATGGGCAGCACAACCCTTTACAACGGTGTCAACGTTACTTGCGCGCTGATCGGTTTATTCTCTATGTCTCAGGTTTTGATCCTGGCAGAAAAAGCGATTAAGAAACGCGCAAAAGCCGCTAAATTCACGGGCAGCCTTCTTCTGAGCCGCTCCGATATTAAGAGACTGGCTCCGACCATCACTCGTTCTTGGATTATCGGCAACATCTTAGGTATCTTGCCGGGCGCCGGCGCAACAATCGCCTGCTTCATGGGTTACAACGAAGCGCGCCGCTTCTCCAAACATAAAGATGAATTCGGCAAGGGTTCCATTGACGGTGTGGCCGGTTCCGAAGCTGCCAACAACGCGGTGACCGGCGGCTCTCTTATCCCGACGCTGACGTTGGGTATCCCGGGCGAATCCGTAACAGCCGTGTTAATGGGCGGTTTAATTATTCACGGTCTGCAGCCGGGTCCGGAACTGTTCTCGACTTACGCTCCGATGACTTATACATTCTTTGCCGGTTTCGTGCTTGTACAGTTTGCGATGCTCGGCGTCGGTCTCGTCGGCTGCCGTATGTTTGCTCAGGTTTCCCGCCTTTCCGACTCCATTCTGATTCCTTCCATCTTCCTGCTTTGCGTTGTGGGTTCTTTCGCTATTCACAACAACTTTGTGGAAGTGATCATCATGTTCATTTTCGGCATCATCGGCTACTTCGTTCGCAAGTTTGATTTGAACGCGGCCGCCATCGTGCTGGGCTTGATCCTCGGACCGATCGGGGAAAACGGTCTGCGCCGTTCGCTCTATCTCTCCGACGGCGATCCTTCGATCCTTTTCAGCACCCCGCTCTGTTGGATGCTCATCCTCTTGTGCGTCCTCGGTACTTGCTCTCCGTGGCTGATGGCTCGCTGGGAAAAGCATGTTGAAGCCAGAGCTCAACATTAATCTGTTGCTTTGACCACTCGCCTCCGCAGATGCGGAGGCTTTTTTATGTGCGCTCGGCATGAGCGGATTCTATAGGGTGAAAGTCCCGAAGTGCAGGCGGTGGCGCCAAGCACATAGCCAAAGGCAAGGCCCGAATCGCGAGGTTCCGACTGAAGGAAGCCCGAGGCAAACCATTGACCTTACGAACAGGAACGGTCTCAGGCATAAGCTGTCGGGTAAGACTGCATAACAAGTTGAAGCCCTAAGGCCACACGGAGACGGCAATGTATAGACCGAAGGTACATGATGGGAAAGAGTTCGTTCTTACCCGAGGAGAACTCACGGACGCAAGCCAATCGGCTTGGCGGAGTAAAGCTTGCCGTGAGTGGTCAGCAGACGGCATAGTACTCGGTAGCAGTAGGCGAGGAAGGCCCGAATCTTAACGGGGTGTGTTACTGTAACTACGACAAAGGGAATCATGGATAGAAACAATGAAAAACCTTCATGCGAACGAGGAGCACGGAATGCATCCAAGCTAGCACAAAAGGATCCGCCCGCGTCCATAGGAGCAGAAGAAGACACACATAACCTCAATTTATACGCAGGCATCACCTTAGAGGCGATACTGGAGCCATCTAATCTGAAGGAAGCACTCAAAAGAGTAGTAGCCAACAGAGGGGCTCCCGGGATTGACGGAATGGAAGTTGGGCAACTGCTCGACTGGATACGTAACCATCCCGGCCAGCTTACAAAGACGATTAAGGAGGGAACTTACAGGCCCTCCCCTGTGAAAAGAGTAAGCATTCCGAAAGACGAACCCGGCAAGTTCCGGGATCTGAGAATTCCGACAGTCATAGGCCGTCTTGTGCAACAAGCAACAGCCCAAGTACTCGACTGGGCCTACGACAGGGACTTTTCACATCGGAGCTTCGGGTTCAGACGGAACATGCGTGCTCACCATGCTCTCAGAATCATAGCGGCAGAAGCAGATCAAGGCTACCGATGGGCAGTGGACATGGACTTAGCCAACGATAATGTTCCCGTGTTTTTACAACAAAGCAGTTTTGCTTGCGGCACGG
>OHAM01002309.1_pt1 | contig 10653 bp, 10 predicted proteins | sample 1577161 | NCBI WGS metagenome assembly OHAM01 (sample SAMEA3541583, study PRJEB24748) | human gut metagenome | biome: human gut; feature: human-associated habitat; material: faeces | place: China | collected 2012
TGTAGCCCCAGCTACTCGGGAGGCTGAGGCAGGAGAATGGCATGAACCCGGGAGGCGGCGCTGATGGGCGGTTCTTCCCATTGGTGAGCGGAAACCAGCGCTACTTTTGGCAGAGTGCCTGCGCCGCAAAAGCCGACTTTGCCGGACAGACGGTCAGCGCCGCAGTTTCTGGGACAAACCGTGCAGTGCTGCAAAGCCTGTTGCGTGCTCAGATTCATGTGTTTTGGCTCCTTTCTGGTGGTTTTGTCATGTGAAACCGCCAGAGGGAGGCTGCACAAACCGACAGGCTTATTTTACCATGAATCACAATAGTTTCATATAGAAAAATGTCAATTGCCATGTTAAAATGCAGAAGAAAAGAGAATTTGGTCAAAACAAAGGGGGAAGCGGCATGGAAACATACAAAACCGTTTTGAAAGAAGTTCGGGTAAGAGATGAAGTATATTGCGATTGCTGTGGCAGAAAGATTGACACAGAAGGGGAGGATTATCTCCATCTGGAAAAACAGTGGGGTTATTTTTCTCAAAAAGACGGGGAAAATCATGTGCTGGATATTTGCGAAGAATGTTATGATAAATGGCGCAGCAGTTTTACAGGCGAAAAATAAGATTTTGGCAGGGGGTAGCCCCTGCTTTTTCTTTGGAGAAAAAGATGAGCCAAACAGCGTTTTTTGCAGATACATGTCAGTTTTTGCGAAAATGTTCTTTCTGTAAAGAACTTTGTTTTTCTTTGAGATTTGGGCGTTTTTTCTTTTCATTCCATGGAAAAAATGGTATAATTCCTATGAAAAAGGTTTGGTTCCATTCGAAACTTTTTCGATCAAATAAAAAGAGAGGGAATCATCATGAAATATCTGATTGATACTCATACCCATACCATTGCCAGCGGACATGCTTACAGCACATTGGATGAAAATGTTCTTTGTGCGGCACGAAAAGGGCTGGAGGCCATTGCCATTACAGACCATGCGCCTATGATGGCACATACCACATGTCATGCCTATTTTGCCAATCTTCATGTGGTGCCCAAAGAACTTCATGGCGTACGTGTGCTGCGGGGCATTGAGCTGAATATCATGGACTTTGACGGTACAGTGGATATGGACGAGAAAATCCTTTCCCGTTTGGATATTGCCATTGCCAGTCTGCATACACCTTGTCTGGCACCTGGTACCAAAGAGGAAAACACAAGAGCCTGCCTGAAAGTCATGGAAAATCCTTTGGTGGATATTCTGGGACATCCGGGAGATCCTCGTTATCCGCTGGATTATGAGCTGTTGGTGGAAAAAGCCAAAGAAACAGGCACAATTTTGGAAATCAATAACACTTCGCTCATTCCTGGTGGTTTTCGGGATGGCAGCGCGGAAAACATAGAATATATGCTGCGCCTTTGCAAAGAAGCAAAACTGCCTGTTGTGGTTGGCAGTGATGCGCATTTTTATACCAGCATTGGTGAATTTGACCATGCGGAAGCATTGATGAAGAAAGTGGATTTTCCCAAAAGTCTGGTGCTGAACACCAGTGTGGATGGGCTCATCAGCGCTTTAAAGCGCAACAAATAATTTAAACAGAACGCCAAAAAAATCTTTACTTTAACACTTTAGTATGCTAATATGTAATAAGATATTGAGAGCAAAGGTGGCGTTCGGTTATGAACAAAAAAATCAAAAGTGAATTAGTGGACAGGCTTTTTCAGTGTATCCTCAGCATGGAAACCGTGGAAGAATGTTACCAGCTTTTCGAGGATTTATGCACCGTCAATGAAATACAGGCAATTGCCCAGCGTATGGAAGTAGCGGTTATGCTGAACGCAAAAAAGACTTATGTGGAAATTGCGGAAAAGACAGGGGCTTCCACAGCCACCATCAGCCGCGTGAACCGCTGCCTGCATTATGGTACAGATGGCTATAAACTTGCGATCAGCAGAGTATATGGCGATGGTGCTCAGACGGAAGAAACGGAAGAAGCAGAACAGTAACCCATAGATGAGCTTAGGAAGGGAGTTGGCACTTTCTCAGGTGTCCGCTTCCTTTTCTTTGCCAAAAAGACAGAACAGGAGTAAAAACATGATTGGATTTGAACAGTTGAACAATATGCAGCAAAAGGCGGTTATGCAGACAGAAGGCCCCGTTTTGGTGCTGGCTGGTGCCGGCAGCGGTAAGACAGGTGCTTTGACAGTCCGTATCGCTCACTTGCTGGAAACAGGTGTAAAACCCTGGAACATTCTGGCGATCACATTCACAAACAAAGCAGCGAAGGAAATGCGTGAACGTGTGGATAAACTGGTAGGTCAGGGCGCAGAAGATATCTGGATCAGCACATTCCACTCCACCTGCGTGCGTATCCTGCGCAGAGAGATCAGCCATCTGGATTATGACGGTCAGTTTTCCATTTATGACGCAGACGATCAGGAAAAAGTCATGAAGGAAGTATTCAAACGCCTGAATATGAGCCCCATCGACAAGAGTTTTTCCGTGCGTGCAGCCATTTCTCAGATCAGCAAACAGAAAGAAGAAATGGTCAGCTGGGAGGACTACGCAAAGACCGTAGATCCTTTTGACATTAAGGGAAAACGTCTGGCAAAGGTATACCAGCTTTATCAGCAGCTGCTGAAAGAAAGCAACGCCCTGGACTTTGACGATTTGATTTATAAGACAGTGCTGCTGTTCCGTACCCATCCAGAAGTGCTGGATAAATATCAGGAACGTTTCCGTTATATCATGGTAGACGAGTACCAGGATACTAACACATCTCAGTATGAACTGGTGCACATGCTGGCGGCAAAATACCAGAATCTGTGTGTGGTAGGGGACGATGACCAGAGTATTTATGGCTGGAGAGGCGCTAACATCCGCAATATTCTGGACTTTGAAAAAGACTTCCCTAACACAACCGTTATCAAACTGGAACAGAACTATCGTTCCACGAAAAAAATTTTGGATGCGGCAAACGCAGTCATCCAGAACAATATGACCAGAAAAGAAAAATCCCTTTGGACAGAAAATGACAGCGGCAGCATCATCCACATTTATAAAGCAGACAATGAGTATGACGAAGCACGTTATGTGGCAGAACAGATTGAGCAGCTTCAGAAAGAAGGCAAGAGCCTGAATAACTTTGCGGTGCTGTACCGTGCCAACGCACAGTCCCGTACTGTGGAAGACCAGCTGGTGAAAAAAGGTATTCCTTATCGTCTGTTCGGCGGCGTGCGCTTCTATGAAAGAAAAGAAATCAGAGATATTCTGTCTTATCTGAAAGTGCTGGCAAACCCTGCGGATACCATTGCTTTGCGGAGAATCATCAATGTGCCTAAACGTGGTATCGGGGATACTTCTCTGGAAAAAGTGGTAACCTATGCCCAGAACCATGGCATGGGGCTGTATGAAGCGCTGGCACATCTGGATGATATGCCGGAACTGAAAACAAGAGCAAAGAAATTCAAAGAATTCTATGAACTTTTTGAAAGCCTGCGTCGTGATTATGAAGGCATGACAGCAGCGGAACTCATTGATGCCGTTGTAAAACGCAGTGGCTACTTGCAGCAGCTTTTGACAGAAGGCACTGACGAAGCACTGGCAAGAATCGAAAACATCGACGAATTTGTCAATAAGGCAACAGAATATGATAAACAGAATCCCGAAGCAGGTCTGGAAGGATTCCTGGAAGAAGTGGCTCTGGTGGCTGACATTGACGGATACAACGAAGGGGACGAAAGCGTGGTGCTTATGACACTTCACAGCGCAAAAGGTCTGGAATTCCCTTATGTATTCATCATCGGCATGGAAGAAGGCATTTTCCCCGGCTACCGCGCCGTTATGTTCGGCGGCGAAAAGGAAATTGAAGAAGAACGCCGTCTGTGTTATGTAGGTATTACCCGTGCAAAAGAAGTGCTTTACATGACCCACGCAAAAAGCCGTATGCAGCATGGTTTGACACAGTACAATCCACCTTCCCGTTTCCTGAAAGAAATTCCTCAGGATCTGGTGGATATGCCTACTCGTCAGATGTCCGATATGGCGAAGAAATACGCAATGCGGGAAAGCATGAAGGTAAGCCCTGTAACACCTACACGCAGTAAAGTAAATCCTTATGCTCAGCCTATTAAGAGAGAAATGCCTGCACCTAAGGATTTCAAACTGGATTATGAAGTAGGCGATAAAGTGCGCGCACCGAAGTACGGTATTGGCGTTGTCAAATCCATTCAGGGTGGCGGTGCAGATTTTGAAGTAGAGGTATCCTTCGGCGAAAAAGGAACCAAGAAATTTATGGCAAAACTTTCCAAGCTGATCAAAGTCAGCGAATAATTTTTGGGAGCGATGCGGAATATGGAGAGAATGAAGGAACTGGTTGCCCTCCTCAATGAGGCAGCGGAAGCCTATTATCAGAAAGATACGGAAATCATGTCCAACCAGCAGTATGACGCACTCTATGACGAATTGGTGCAGCTGGAAGCGGAAACAGGCATGGTGCTGGCAAACAGCCCAACACAGAACGTGGGCTATACGGTTTTGAGCAATCTGCAGAAAATCCGTCACGAAAGCCCTATTTTGTCACTGGATAAAACAAAAGACCCCTTGAAGCTTCAAAGCTTCTTGGGGGATAAGAAAGGCATTTTGTCCTGGAAACTGGATGGCTTGACCATTGTGCTGAAATACAGCGGCGGGGAACTGGTGCAGGCAATCACCAGAGGCAATGGAGAAATTGGTGAAGATGTGACCCATAATGCCCGTGTGTTTGTAAATCTGCCTTTGAAGATTGCTTTTGACGGAGAATTGGTGCTTCGTGGCGAAGGGGTTATTTCTTATTCAGAGTTTCAGCGAATCAATGAGGAACTGGGCGAAGGCGAAGCTTATAAAAATCCCAGAAATCTTTGCAGCGGCACCGTAAGACAGCTGAACAGCGAAATTGCCGCAAAGAGAAATGTGCAGTTTTTTGCCTTTACGCTGGTAAGTGCGGAAGGAAAAGAGCTGTCCGACAGTAAAACAGAAAATATGCAGTGGCTGGCTTCTTTGGGCTTTACAGTGGTGGAATCAAAAGTAGTCACAGGTGATACGATTTTGGATGCGGTGGAATATTTCCGGGAACATATCGAAGGCAATGACATTGCATCTGATGGTCTGGTGCTGACATTCGACAGTATTTCTTACAGCCAGAGTCTGGGACGGACAGCCAAATTCCCCAAAGACTCCATTGCTTTCAAATGGGCAGACGAAATGGCGGAAACCACCCTGCGGGAAATTGAATGGAATACTTCCCGTACAGGACTTATGAATCCCATTGCGGTTTTTGATCCTGTGGAACTGGAAGGTTCTACGGTGAGCCGTGCCAGCGTACACAACGTTAGCATTCTGGAAGAACTGGCTCTGGGCATTGGGGATACCATCAAGGTTTATAAGGCAAATATGATTATCCCCCAGATTGCGGAAAATCTGACTCGCTCTGCTTCAGCGGAAATCCCTGCGCATTGCTTCGTATGCGGCGGTGAAACGGAAGTGCGCAGTCTGCGAGATGGGAAAGCATTGTACTGTACCAATCCTAGCTGTCAGGCACAGCGTGTCCAGACATTGAGCCACTTTGTTTCAAGAGATGCCATGAATATGGAAGGGCTTTCCGAAGAAACATTGAAAAAATTCCTGGAAAAAGGTTTTATCAATCAGTATCCCGATCTGTTCCGTTTGGAAGAACATAAAGACGCCATTTTGGAAATGGATGGTTTCGGTGAAAAGTCTTATACCAATCTCATTGCTTCTGTGGAAAAAGCAAAGGATGTGTATCTGGCAAACTTCATTTATGCCCTTGGTATCAATCATGTAGGTCTGCGTAACGCGAAACTGCTCTGCAAGGCATTTGACAATGATCTGGAAAAAATCAAAGCAGCAGAAACAGAAGAACTGGCTGCTATTGAAGGTTTTGGGGAAATCATTGCCCATAGTATCCATCAGTATTTCCATGATGAACAGCATCTGGCACTGCTGGCAGATGCTTTGCCTTATCTGCGTTTCCGTGTGGAAGAAGTGCAGGATACTTCCCAGTCACCGCTCAACGGTTTGACATTTGTGGTAACTGGAGATCTGGAGCAGTTTGCAAACCGGAAGGAATTGGCTGCCTATATTGAAGCCAATGGCGGTAAGGTGACAGGCAGTGTAACAAAGAAAACCAATTTCCTGATCAATAACGATGTTCATTCCACATCTTCTAAAAATAAGAAGGCTCAGGAGCTGGGGATTCCTATTTTGGATGAAAATGCCTTTGTGGAACGATTTGGAAAAAAAGAAGAATAAATATGCAAATCGATTCATTTTTTCTAATAAAAATGGATCGATTTTTTATAAATTAAAACAAATTTTTGGCAGAAAAACTATTTCATCCATGATGCACGAAGAATGATATCATTTCATGAATCTCTTTTCCAAAAATACAAAAAAATAGCATATTTTCACATTTTTTTTCTGTATTTTTCTTGATTTTTTGTTATAATAAAAAATATAGAAAGGCGGGAGAGGTTACTATGAACTTAAACCAGCTGTATTATTTCAAGACTTTGGCAGAATTAGAACATTATACAAAAGCTGCAGAAAAGCTGAATATTTCACAGCCTACCCTAAGTCATTCCATCGCTGCGATGGAAAAAGAGTTGGGTGCCTTCCTTTTCGAAAAACAGGGGCGAAATGTGGTGCTGACAAAATACGGCAGAATTTACATGTTTTATGTGGAAAATGCCCTGACCCAGCTGGAACTTGGGAAAAACCAGATCGAGCGGTTGGTGGCAGAAGGCGGCGGTCATGTAGGTTTGGCTTATATGACATCCGTTGGAACCAATTTTGTGCCGGAAATTATTGCGGGCTTTCTGGATGATCCCCAGAATAAAAACATTTCTTTCTCCTGTTATGAAGGCAATACCAAAACATTACTTTACAACCTGAAGCGGGAAAAATATGATTTGATTTTCTGCTCCATGGTGGAAAATGAGAGTGATGTGGAATTTATTCCTGTGTATGAACAGGGGCTGGTGGTCATTGTGCCGGAAAATCATCCTCTGGCGGAAAAAGAGAAAGTGACCATTCAGGATATTTGTCCATATCCCCTCATCTGCTATACAAAAGAAAGTGGGATGCGTCGTATCATTGATGATTTGTTTGTCAAAGCACAGATCATGCCCAACATCCTCTGCCAGTTTGAAGACGTCAACTCTATGGCAGGGCTGGTGGCAGCAAACCAGGGCATCGCAATCATTACAGATAATCCATCCATACAAAATTATAAAGTCACAAAACTGGAATTTGATACGCCTTATTCCAAACGAATGGTATATATGGCTTATGTACTCAATCGGTATCTGCCTCCGGCAGTGGAAAAATTCAAAGAGTACATCATTCAGCGTACCAAAGAAAAGTAAATATGAAGAAACGGCTGAGGATATTCCTCAGCCGTTTTTTGTTATTTATGGCAAGCTGTCAAGAAAATGAAATTCATATACTTTCCTGCACCGTGTTCCATAGAAGGTCGGTCGCCGATGGCATATGGATTGTCTGTTGCCAGCCAGTCAGCCCAGGCTTCATCAACGCAGGAGAGTTCTGCGATGGACAGCAGACGGGTATATTCTTCCTGCTCAAACAGTTTTTTCCACCATTGGATGGGTTGAAAAGTTGTCAAATCTTCTTCTGTCCAGCTCAGCAAAAGTTCTTGCGGTACAGGGGTGGGCAGAGGAGCCTTCCAGCCAGGGAAAATCAGTGCGGCAAATCCATCTGGTTTCAGCAAGGGAAGAATTTTTTCAGAGAAAAAACCTGCTTCTGCACCAAAATAATGATAGGCATCAACACTGATAACGGCATCGAAAAATCCTTCTGCAAAAGGCAGTGCGTTGGCATCAGCATAGATAGGGAAAATCTGCTCTTCTATGCCAAGACTGCGGAAAAATTCATAATTTTCCGTAGGGGAAATCCACAGATCGGCAGCGAAAACAGTTACATCATATTCCTTTGCCAAATAAAGAGAAGACAGACCTTTGCCGCAGCCAAGGTCTAAAATCCGCATTCCTTTTTTCCGCGGCAGATTTGCTTCGTCCAAAAGACGAATAACGCTGGGGCCCATGAAGTATGTGCCGTTGCAATAAGGTGTGTAATCAAAGTTTTTTGTTTGTTCATAGTAAAACATCCTTTTCATTATTTTTAGAAATGGAAAGGGGAATCTTCATAATTTGCTGAAAAAGTTTACGAAAGGTATTTTTTCTGAAGTTTCTGATGTGAATTTCCACGTATGAACAACAGGCAGGAAAATATCACTGCCAGAAACTACCTTTTCATGAATTACAAAGATTCTTACATAACAATGGTCAAATAGACATCTCTTTTTTTTATGAAAAAAGAACAGAGTTCTTTTTTGCTGAATTTATAAATTTATATTTGCCATTTTCACAGCCCGCAGCACAGCCTGTTCTGTGACTTTTGCAGCCAGAATCCCCACAACATCAACAGGAGCAGTGGGCAGTTCCAGTTCTTCGGTGGACATACAGAACAGTGTGTCGCCATCCAGTGTGGTGTGAATGGGACGAATGCACCGTGCCAGACCATCATGTGCCATACCAGCAACTTTTGCAGCCTGGGCTTTTGTCAGTTTCACATTGGTGGCAATGATGCCGATGGTGGTATTTTTGCCGCCGAAGGAAAGAGAAGATGCGGCTTTGATGACGCCTTCTTCTGTATTGGCAAAGGTGCCGTCAGGATTTTTGGTGCCGGCAATGATTTTGCCGTTTTCCCAGACATCTCCGAAAGCATTGACTGCAATGAGAGCAGCTACGGTGATACCGTTTTCTGTGGTTTCAGCCCAGGAACCGATGCCGCTGTTGCAGCAGTGTTCTACGCCGTTCAGTTTCCCGACCGTTGCGCCACAGCCTGCGCCATAATCGCCTTCCATAAGGATTTCGTCGGAAGCGGCTTCGCAGGCAGCTCTGCCCATGGCTTTATCAGGGCGTACGAAAGCATCTCCATAACCCAAATCAAAAAGAACAGCAGAGGGAACGATGGGAACTTTTGTGACACCTACATCAAAGCCGATGCCTTTTTCTTCCAGATAGTCCATAACGCCGCTGGCGGCTTCCAGACCAAAAGCGGAGCCACCGGACAGGACAACAGCCTGTACTCTTTCCATGGCATTGATGGGGTTGAGCAGGTCTGTTTCCCTTGTGCCAGGAGCGGCACCGCGGACATCCACGCCGCAGACAGCGCCTTTTTCCGCAATGACAACGGTAACACCTGTTTTTGCCTCTGTATTTTGTGCCTGACCGACTTTCAAGTCTTTGATATCTAAAATATTATGCTTCATAATTTCCTCCTGAAGGTGTGTTTTCTTTTATATTAACTGCATCCGAAGTCCTTGTAAATGTGGAAAAGCACCAAAGAATCTTGGCCGCCATAGAATGAAATTATCTTGGTATGTGCGGGAGGAGAAGCAATGGGATATTATCGGGTGACGGGCGGCGGAACCATTGGTGGGGAATACACAGTCAGAGGCAGTAAAAACGCAGTGCTGCCCATTCTTGCGGCTTCCATTTTGTCCGGGGATGAAGTGGTGCTGGAAAATGTGCCCCACATTACGGATGTGTTTGTTTCTCTGGAGATTTTGGAGGAACTGGGCTGCAAGACCAAACTGGAAGGAAGAACACTGACCATTGACAGCCGGAATATTGAGAAAACGGAGATCAGTGAGGAAATGGTGGGGAAAATGCGTTCTTCCATACTGTATCTGGGGGCATTGTTGGGACGAACGAAAAAAGCCTCTCTGGGACATCCCGGCGGATGTACTATCGGACGGCGTCCCATTGACCTGCATCTGCGTGCCTTTGAGAAAATGGGTGTACGAATTCGAGAGGAAAATGAGATTTTCCATTGTGAGGCGCCTTTGCTTTTGGGGTATCACATTTATCTGGAATATCCCAGCGTAGGTGCTACGGAAAATATCCTGCTCCTTTCCGTGAAAGCGGAGGGTACCACGGTCATCCACAATGCTGCAAGAGAACCGGAAATTGTAGCACTAGCTCGTTTTCTGCGGGCATGTGGTGCGGAAATTTATGGAGAAGGGACACCTACTATCATGGTGGAAGGCGTGCGAAAGCTTCATGGAGCGGTGTTTGAAGTGCCTTTTGACCGCATCGAAGCAGGGACGTTTCTTTGTGCGGCTGCCATGACGGGTGGAAAGCTGTACCTGCATGGAGCAGAAAAGCAGTATATGGAACAGACACTGGAAGTTCTGGAGCAGGCAGGATGCGGACTGCGGTACGAGGAGGATGCGGTTTATTTGCAGGCACCCACACGACTTTTGTCGGATTTTACACTGGCAACAGGGCCGTATCCCGCTTTCCCCACGGATATGCAGCCAATGGTCATGAGTCTATTGACATTGGCAAAAGGAACCTGTATGATGAGTGAAACAGTGTTTGAAGCACGGTTTCGCCATGTGGCAGAATTATGCCGCATGGGAGCGAATATACAGGTGCATGGTCGAAATGCGGCAGTTTTTGGCGTGGAAAAACTCCATGGCGCAAAAGTGAGGGCAACGGATCTGCGCAGCGGAGCGGCGCTTTTGTTGGCGGCTCTGGCGGCGGAAGGAGCCACCAGTTCCGCTCTCGTTACCACCGCGATGAGGTGACAAACAACCG
>OHAM01002317.1_pt1 | contig 10610 bp, 9 predicted proteins | sample 1577161 | NCBI WGS metagenome assembly OHAM01 (sample SAMEA3541583, study PRJEB24748) | human gut metagenome | biome: human gut; feature: human-associated habitat; material: faeces | place: China | collected 2012
ATATCATCGCCGTAAAGCGTCACGACTTTGGCTCCGAACTGTTTTGCCAGAGTGATATTATTCTCCATCGTCTCGGGTCTTTGTCAGGCCGTGGATGATGAGCGGCTCTGCCACGATATCACGGACTGACATACGCGGGTTGAGGGACGCGTACGGATCCTGGAATACCATCTGGACTTTTTTTCGGATCGGCCGCATCTGCTTTGGTGTGTATTTTGCGATTTCTTCACCATCCAGCACGATGGAGCCATCCGTCGGCTCGATCAGCTTACAGATACTTTTTCCAAGGGTAGACTTTCCGCATCCGGACTCTCCTACGATTCCGAATACCTCGCCGCGTCTTACCTCAAAATCTACATTATCGACTGCTTTCACATAGGACGGCTCTTTTCCAAGTCCGCCCTTTACCGGGTAATACTGTTTCAGTCCCCGGACAACTAATAAATTGTCTGCCATCAGTCCTTACCCCCTTCCTGCATACAGCGCCAGCAGCGGCTCTGATGCCCGTTTCCAAGATCCGTGAAGCCCGGCTCCTCCTCGCGGCAGCGGTCAAACGCGTATTTGCAGCGCGGCGCGAACTTACAGCCCTTCGGCATGTATTTCGGGTTCGGCACGTTGCCCGGAATGGACTCTAGCTCTTCCACGTGCTCTCCCAGCTTCGGAATGGAATTTAACAGGCCTTCCGTGTACGGATGGGATGGCTTGTCGAAAATGTCGTAAACAGAACCTTTCTCGACCACGCGGCCGCAGTACATAACAACGACCTGATCACACACCTCTGCCACGACACCGAGATCATGGGTGATGAAAAGGATAGAGGTTCCGATTTCTTTTTTCAGCTTGTTCATTAGGTCGAGGATCTGTGCCTGAATCGTTACATCCAGAGCTGTAGTCGGCTCATCGGCAATCAGGATTTCCGGGTTGCACACCAGAGCCATGGCGATCATGACACGCTGGCGCTGTCCGCCGGAAAGCTGGAACGGATACTCCTTCATCATCTTCTCCACGCGCGGAAGTCCGGTCATGCGCAGCATCTCGATGGCTTTCTCCTCAGCCTCTTTCTTGCTGACTTTCTGGTGCATGAGGATGGCTTCCATGATCTGGTCGCCGATCTTCATAACCGGGTTTAAGCTGGTCATCGGCTCCTGGAAGATCATGGAGATCTTGCTGCCGCGCAGTTTTCTGCGTTCTTCATTGCCGATGTGTACAATGTCCTTGCCGTCTAAGAGGATCTCGCCCTCCTCAATCTTACCGGTGGTTCCCATTAACAGGCCCATGACAGAAAGGGCAGTTACGCTCTTTCCGCTTCCGGACTCACCTACGATACCGAGGGTGGAACCCTCTTTTAACTCAATGTCAACACCATCCACGGACTTGACAATACCGCTGTCCATGTGGAACCAGGTGTGCATGTTTTTGATTTCCAGAATATTTTTGCCGGAGGCATCTTTCGTTGTCTCCACTTTGATTGTTTCGCTCATATTCCTGCACCTCCTTAATCAGTCAGCTTCGGATCCAGGGCGTCTCTGAGTCCATCGCCCAGCAGATTGAAGCTGAGTACGGTTAAGAAGATCGCAAGACCCGGGAACAGGGTGATATGCCAGCTGTTCATCATGTAAGTACGTCCGTTGCTTAAAAGCAGGCCCCACTCCGGTGTCGGCGGCTGGGCACCCATGCCTAAGAAACTTAAGGAAGACGCAGTCAGAATGGAAGATCCGATGGACATACTGTACTGCACGATGATGTCCGGGATCGCGCTCGGCAGGATGTGGTAGAACAGGATACGCTTATCATCCGCGCCGATGTTCTTTGCTGCCTGTACGAACACGCTGTTCTTGGTTGCCAGGGTGTTGCCTCGTACCAGACGCGCAAATTTCGGAATGTTGAACACCGCTACCGCAATGATTACATTGGTCATGCCGCTGCCAAGGATCGCTACGATCGCGATGGCCAGAATGATACCAGGGAACGCGAACAGCGCGTCACAGATACGCATGATAATGGAATCCATGATACCGCCGTAGTAACCGCCGATCAGGCCCAGGAAAGAGCCGATCACAGCCGCGATGCTGACAGAGAACAGGCCGACACTTAAGGAAATTCCGGTACCGCAGATGATACGGGAGAACAGGTCTCTTCCGAATTCATCGGTTCCGAACCAGTGTGCCGCGGTCGGTGCCTGCATGATCGCGTTGTAATCGAAATCGTTAATCCCATACGGAGCAATGAATTTTGCGGTAAAGGAAAGCACTACTAAAAACAGGATGAAAACCAGAGCCACAATGGCGGTCTTCTGTTTCTTAAATTTGCGGACAAACTCAGAAAGCGGAGTGCTGATGTCCGTTTTTTCATTCAGGTTTTCTTCGGCCTGCTTCATTATTTTCTCTTTTGCCATCTTAAACTCCTCCTTTCTTAGTCAAGCTGGATTTCCGGATTGAGCACAGCATAAAGCACATCTACAATCAGGTTGATCACAACGAAATGTAATGAAAAGATCAGGATCAGGGACTGGATCGCCGGATAGTCACGGTAGTTTACGGACTCAACCAGCAGAGAACCAAGGCCCGGGAACGCGAATACAGACTCGGTTACTACGGAACCGCCAAGCAGGAAACCAAACTGCAGGCCGACTACGGTAACAACGGAGATCATCGCGTTGCGGAACGCATGCTTCCATACAACAACACGCTCTCTTAAGCCCTTTGCGCGCGCAGTACGGATGTAATCATCTTTTAATACTTCTATAATAGAGGATCTGGTAAAGCGGGCAATGATTGCCGCGATACTGGATCCCAGTGCGATCGAAGGTAATACGAGACTCTTCAGTGAATCCGCACCCGTGGTCGGGAACCATTTCAGATTCACGGAAAATACCATGATCAGCATAAAGCCAACCCAGAAAGAAGGAAGCGATATGCCGGACACAGCCAGTGTCATTCCTGTGTAATCCTGCCAGTGGCTTCTGTGTCTTCCGGACCATACGCCGAGAAGCACACCCACGATGGTGCTCCATGCGAGGGCCAGCAGGGTCAGTTTTGCCGTATTGGCATAGCGGTTGGAAACCTCCACCGCAACCGGACGCTTGGTCCGGAGAGATGTACCAAGGTCACCTTTCAGCAGACCCGTTACATATGTAATGTACTGTTCATGAATTGGTTTATCCAGACCCAGTTCTTCTCTAACTACCTGTACATCTTCCAGCGTTGCCTGCGGACCGGCTACCAGACGTGCCGGATCACCCGGGATCAGCCGTACGAAGAAAAATACGAAGGTTACCACAATAATCAGGGTAGGTATCACTCCAATGATTCTTTTACCTATGTACCTTAACATACACTCAACACCTTTCATTCTTTTTGGGGAGTACCCCCTGTTAATCGGATTCTTTTTCCTGCAAAAATGGTCCGGCGGATCAGATTTCCGCCAGACCACCTGTTTTGCAGTATATCATTCTGTCAGATCTGTTTCTTAGCTAAATATGGATTACTTTGCCAGCTTAGCGTTTCTTAAGTTCAGGCAGTTATCCGGGAAGACCTTTGCGTCCACCATCTTTGCGGAGCTGGCCCAGGTGTTGTTGTCGTTTGCCAGACATACAAGCGGGCTCTCCTCCCAGATGATATCCTGGGCTTTTGCGTAAGCCTCAGCTCTCTTGGAATCATCCGCGGTAGATAATGCGTCTTTTAAGAGCTGGTCAACCTCTTCGTTCTCATAGTAGCAGATATTGTAGCTTGCCGGCGGCTCAGATTCAATCGCCATCAGCGGACGGATACCCCAGTCCGCATCACCGGTAGACGGGGACCAGCCGATCACATACATATCAACCTCTGCCTCAGAGCCAGGAACATTCACATCCTGGATCTTCTGGTTTACCACCGCGCTCTCAAGAGCGTTGATCTGAACATCGATGCCGACCTGAGCCAGCTGCTGCTGTAAAAACTCACACTGCTTTAAGTTTGCAGTAGTAGAAGCACACATGATGCTGGTCTTGAAGCCATCCGGATAACCGGCCTCAGCCAGTAAGGATTTCGCCTTCTCGATGTCATATGCATATACATCGTTGCCCTTGTAGAACTGGACGTTCGGTCCGATGATGGAGGTTGCCGGAGTTGCCACACCGTTCTTAACAACTGCGCAGTAAGCATCCTTGTTGATCGCGTAGTTGATGGCCTGACGGACTCTCACATCGTTAAACGGTGCTTTCTGGTTGTTCATCATCAGGTAACGTACTACGATACCCTCTTCCTGGCCAACTGCTACATTGCTGTCGCCACGCAGAGTCTCAATGCTCTCAGTCGGAACCGGCCAGATGAACTGAGCGTCGCCGGACTGCAGCATTGCGACACGGGTTGCGTTCTCAGATACCGGCTTGAAGGTAATGGTCTTGAAACCGGCATCCGGGTCTACTAAAGCGGTGCCGCCGCAGATATCTGCGTTATAGCCCCACCAGTCTTTGTTTAAAGCGATGGTAGCGTGCTCACCTGCTACCCACTCTACGAAGGTGTACTGGCCGGTACCAACCGGATTCTTAGCGCACTCCTCGTTGCCCTTTGCAATAACAGCCGGACTCATAACAACACAGGCCGGATGAGCCAGAGTCGGGATAAATGCGCCGAATGGATTTTCCAGGGTTACCTTCACGGTGTAATCATCAACGACCTCAGTCTCTTTTAAAACGTTGCAGAGTAAGGTTGTTCTCTTTAAGCCAAGGTTCTTATCCCCCCAGCGGTCGAAGTTTGCCTTTGCTGCCTCTGCGTTCCACGGAGTACCATCGGAGAACTGGATGCCCTCTCTTAAGTGAATGGTGAACTCGGTAGCGTCGTCGTTTGCTTCGTAGTCGGTAGCCAGCATCGGGATGATCTTCATATCATCATCGAAGCCGAACAGACCATCCATCATCAGTCTCTGAATACCGCCGGATAAGGTATCACTGGTATCCATCGGATCCATGGTAGTAAAGTCTACCAGCATTGCTGCGGTGATGTCGGTATCCTGGGACACGGACTCTCCCTCTGCCAGTTCTACGGCTGCGGTAGTTTCTGCTGCCTGGGACTCACCGGAAGCTGCTGCAGTGGTCTCAGAAGAACCGGAGCCGCCGCACGCGGTCAGTGCACCCATAGCTGCAGTCAGGAGTACAGCCAGAAGCTTTGTTTTTGTCTTCTTCATAAAATGATCCTCCTCTTCTTTTTTTCAAAGGTCTTTACACGTTTTTATGTTCCGCGTATATAAAAAAAGCATGGAACATACTTTCCCTTTTCGTGTATGCGCCCTTGCATGGTTTTTATTTTACACTTTATCACATTACATTGTCAAACAAAAAAATGGTTTTTTTAATAAATATCCGCACTTCTTTGTTTTATTAATAGTTTAGGTTGTTTTATGCATTATTATGCATTATAATATGCCTATTAAAACCTTGATTCCAGTGAAAGGAGCATCTGTCATGTCTCACTCCAAACCGTCTGCCACCGTCAATCAGAAAAACAGTGTACTCATCATTTGCCTGCATCCCGGCATCCGCCGGGAATTTCAGGACTATCTCTCTGCCCTGCTTGGCGAATATATCAGCTTTCATATCCTGGACCCTTACCAGATCCACGACCCGGCACAGATCCGGGACTATTCCTGCATCCTGTTTGCCAGCAGCCGTACCAGGGAAGCATTTCCCATTCCGATACCGGAAAACATGACACAGCTTGTCTGCACCCGCACCTTTAACCCGGCTTCTCTCGATCGGATCATTCGGATTCCGCAGGGGGCCTCGGTCTATCTAGTCAATGATACCAAAGAATCTGTTCTGGATATTCTTGGCCAGCTCCAGGATGCCGGCATCACACAGTACCATTTTGTGCCTTTTTACCAGGGCTGCACCAGGACAGATGAATCGATCCAGTATGCCATCACCCTGGGTGAACCAAAGCTGGTCCCGGCCCATGTTCCCAATGTCATCAACATTGGAAACCGGATCATTGATATCTCCACGATCCACGATCTGTGCACCTGCTTTCACCTTCCTTCCAGCCTCACCAATCAGATCACCCGGACTTACGTCAACCGGATCCTTCAGATCCTACAGCTGACCGGAACGCATTACAGCAACTACGTTTTTTCCAAGCAGGTTTTACAGGCAGTGATGAGCAACCTTTCCGTCAGTCTCTGTCTTATGACAGACGAAGGCCGGATCAGCATGCTGAACCGTGCCTTCTGTCAGGACTGGGATATTCCGGAAACCGGATGCATGAACAGCATGTTTTCATCCTGGCTGCCTTCCCAGTATGCTTCCCACAATTTCTGTCAGAGTGCGGACTACCAGCTTGTCAGCCGCAGCGGTCTGCGACGCCAGCTCAGCGTGCTGCATCTTTCATTTCCCGGTCATAAAACGCTGTATCTGCTGAGCAGCCAGCCGGCATCTGCCTCTCCGGATCCGGATATTACCCCCATTGATATCCGTGATCCCTCCTCAGATTTTTACCGGCTTAACAGCGGTTTTGACAGTATCATCTCCGTCTCCGGCCGTGTCCTGAACATGCTGGAATACGCCCGCCGCCTGGCGCTCTACGATTTCCCGGTCCTGATCCAGGGGGAAAACGGAACCCAGAAAAAAAAGATTGCCATAGCCATCCACAAGACTTCCAGCCGCAGACAGAATCCGCTGATCATCTTCAACTCCCTGTATACCGGATTGGAGGCTGAGGAGCATCTGAGGCAGGCTGACAAGGGTACTCTTCTGATCGACGGTGCAGAACGACTTTCGCTCACAACCCAGGATACGCTCATCAGCATCCTGCAAAACACAATGACAGACCTTGATATCCGCATCCTGGCCACCACGAGTCAGGATCTGTATCAGAATGTTCTGGACGGAAGTTTCCGGGAAGAGCTCTTTTTCCTTTTAAATGCGGCCTCCATTGACACCGTCCCGCTTCGTGAACGCCGGGAAGATATTCCCATACTCATGGAACACTTTTTCCGCGAACTGTTTCACGATTCCAATATCCGTCTGAGAGATCTGATTTCTTCCAGTCTGATGAATTTTCTCATGAGCTACGAATATCCGGGGAATATCCAGGAGCTGTTCAACCTGAGCCGGTACTTTTTCTCTCTGTACTCCGCTCACCCACTGGTTCTTTCCCAGCTTCCTTCCTATATCCGGAACCGGGTCAGCCAGCCCTTCAGCGAAAGCAGCGCATTAAGAAATCAGGTGCTGTCTTTGATCGCTGAGACACCGAGAATCGGACGCGGCGCCATTCTGACAGCCCTGGCCGGAAAAGATATTGCCGTCAGTGAGGGAAAACTGCGCGGACTGTTAAAAGAGCTGGCAGATGACGGGCTTATCCGGGTCGGCAGGACACGAAGCGGCTGTGAGATCACAGAGCTTGGACTTGCATCTATCCGGCATTGATGTTATACTAACTGTCACATCTGACAAAGAAAGGTATTCTATTATGCTGCCAAAGATCGGAATTACAACCATAAATACCAAAAATCCCACATCCGGCGCACTTCTTTCCACGAACGGCTGGACTTACAACGATGCAGTAACCAAGGGCGGCGGGGTTCCGTTCCTGCTTCCTTCCGTCACAAATGAAGAGCTTTTAGATGCCATGACAGAGGCCTGCGATGGCTTCATCTTCAGCGGCGGTGCAGATATCACCCCCTGCTGCTACGGGGAAATGGCTCATCCGCTGGTAGGTGACACAAGTCTGATGCTGGACCGCAGCCAGATCGGACTGATCCGCCGTGTCATCAAAGCCAGAAAACCGTTTGTGGCTATCTGCAGGGGGCACCAGGTCTTAAATGTGGCCTGTGGCGGAACCCTGTATCAGGATAACAGTCTGCATGGGGAAGGAACCGCAAGACACATGATCCGGGATGACCGTGGTGATGTGAGCCATCAGGTTTCCCTCAAGCCTGGCACTACTCTCTATAACATGTTTGGTGAGCGGATCTGGACCAACAGCTATCATCACCAGAGCGTGAAAAAGCTGGGGGACGGCTTAAAGATTGCCGCGACGGCCGATGACGGCATTGTAGAAGCCATTGAGCTGATCGACTACCCGTACGGCCTCGGCATCCAGTGGCATCCAGAAGCTATGCTCCTGGCTTCTGATAATATGCTCCCGGTCTTCACCGGACTGATTGCGGCAGCCAAAAAAACGGCCGACAAATAATCCTGCTCAAATACCTTCAACGCCAAAAGCGGACTGCAGGCAGAGAAATCGTTTCTCTCATCCTGCAATCCGCTTTTTCTATACAATTTCTGTTGATTGTCTGAACGAATTTGTTACTGTTTCGAATCCTGGTCTTCAAGATACTCCGCCAGACTGTAATAAAGTTCTCCTGCCAGTCCGCGGGTCCGCTCTGCTGCTGTCATGGAATTTAAGATTGCTTCCTGCTCTGCCTCCGCAGCAGCAAGAAATGCCCGGTTGATCACATGCTCCGGAATCGCCTGAATCTGCAGCAGTTTCTCTTCTGTGCCGGATGGAATCCGGTTTGCTGTGGTAAATCCGATCATGACCTCACCGCTTCCATGTCCGGTATAGCCGCCCGTGCGGGCAATGCCTACTCCGGTTCTCCGAAGAATACGCTTCAGCTGACGGCTGGTCAGCGGAAGATCCGTAGCCAGAATACTCATGATAGAGCCCTTGTCTTCTTCCGATGCTGCCATATCATCCTTTTCCTGCTTCCAGTCCAGAATCTTTGCACCGACAGCCTCTCCATTTAACAAAAAATCCTCTGTTGCTCCAAAATTTGACTGGACCAGCACACCAATGGTATATTCCGTTTCTCCAATACGGATCACACGGGAAGCAGAGCCAATACCACCCTTCAGGCCATAGCAGAGCGTTCCTGCTCCGGCTCCCACATCTCCCTCTTCAAAATCATCGGTGGCAGATGCAAAGGCGCGGCGTACCTCTGCCGTTCCCACTGCCCGCTTTTGAATCTGATTAATACGGCAGTCATTGCACTCGCCCACTACCGGATTGATGCTCATGGGATTCAGACCATCCTGCTTACACTGCTCCACCACGATGTCCACCATGGCATCCCATACCTTTCCTACATTTAACGTATTCGTCAGGGCAATCGGCGTCTCCAGCGTTCCCAGTTCTTCTATCTGAACCAACCCGGCACTTTTTCCAAATCCGTTGTGAACATAAGCTGCTGCAATGTATTTCTTTGCAAATGCATTGTCCCCACCGGGAAGGATCACCGTCACTCCGGTATGATTTTCTTCTGTTTTTACCGTGCAGTGTCCGACCTTTACCCCAGGCACATCCGTAATCTTATTTCGTTTTCCGGTCTGCAGGCGTCCAGGCACAAGGCCAAAGTCCCGGATTCGTTTTCTCTCCATGTTATTCTTCCTCTCTGCTTTTTATCAGGAACTGCCACAGCAGATCATTTCCCGATTTCACTTAAATATTTATCGCGCAGCTTCTGGATCAGTTCCGGATTCTTCATACCGACAGCCCTTTTGTTTAACTCCATGGCACGCATGCTCGGATGGCTGGTACTGGTCACCAGGATCTCATCTGCGGTGTAGAGCTCTTCCAGGGTAAATGCACGCTCCTCTACCGGGATTCCCAGTTCACCGCAATAGCGGATGATGTGCTTTCTCTCAGTTCCCGGAAGAATCAGATTATCTAACGGATGCGTAATGAACACGCCATCCTTCACCATGGAAATATTCGAATGTGAACATTCCGTCACAAAGCCGTCCCGTACAAAAACAGTCTCATTGCAGCCTGCCTCAGATGCCTGCTGGGCTGCCATGACATTCGGGATCAGATTCAAGGTCTTGATATTGCAGTGATAGAAACGGGTATCCGGAATGCTGATCAGCCGGTATTCATCGGACATCTGCACACCGCTCCACGGCTTGCTGTATACATACAGATTGCTGGAAACTCCCTTTCCCGGGAACAGATGATTACGCGGAGAGGTTCCTCTGGTCACCTGCCAGTAAAGGAACTGGCAGCTGCTCTCTAACTTCTGAACCAGATCCGTCAGAAGCGCGCCGACTTCTTCTTTGGTATAGGGAAGTTCAATGCGAAGCATGGCTGCACTGTTGAACATGCGGTCCAGATGATCCTGCAGAGCAAAGATCTTATGATCAAATACCATTGCCGCCTCGTAAATTCCATCTCCAAAGTAGAATCCGCGGTCATTAGCCGGAATCATCATGTCGTCAATTGCTGTAATCTTTCCGTTATAATAAGCAAGGTCCTTCATCTTATCCATACTATTCCTCTCCTTATCTTCCGGCCCATGGCAGCTTTGCTGCACTTTCATTCTTCTGCAGTAGAGAATGCACTGTCATGAAGTCCGTATGTGTCTTTGCTGTAAGTATACAATGTGGATTTTCAAAAGTAAATAGTTGTGCTGAACGAACCTTGAAGCTTTGTGCGTTTTATATTATAATTTCCTATGGATATACTGAAAGAAGGACAAACCATGACCAGCAAAGAATTATTATATGTAAAAACAGTTGCGGACGAAAAAAACATATCCCGGGCAGCCAAAAAGCTCTTCATTGCCCAGCCCTCCTTAAGCCAGTCGATCCAGCGGACTCGGCATCGGACTTGGCATTGCCACAATGATGTATTTCCTGA
>OHAM01002325.1_pt1 | contig 10575 bp, 8 predicted proteins | sample 1577161 | NCBI WGS metagenome assembly OHAM01 (sample SAMEA3541583, study PRJEB24748) | human gut metagenome | biome: human gut; feature: human-associated habitat; material: faeces | place: China | collected 2012
TTTTCGGTAGTGTGCTAATTATAGCATATCACCCACCTTTTGTGCAGAGGTTCCTAAACCGAATACATGCAAATCTTTAATGAAAGTCAGGCGCGCAGTTTAAGACTTTTAGCAGCTGATCTTGTCATTTTCTCTGCCAAGTCGAGTTTGAGAGAAAAAATATTTTCCTTTACAAATGTGAATGAATATGAGCAATAAAAAGAATTAAAAGGGAGACCACTATCTAACTTCTTCATTTTTTTGCAGTTCACAAGTCTTTGAGGGAAACTGTTTGATGTTTATTCAGAAGATGAAGCCTTTCATCGAGGCCGTATTGGTTGGAATGAAGGTTATCGTGAGCATTAGTCAAATTAAAAATATGAAAAAAGGAGTAGGTCTAACTCTGGGTGAAAATTTTGGGTTAAAAGATGGTTATCACAGGAAAAAGGGGTATTAATTGGGATAAATCCTTAAGAAGAAGATCTGTGTTCTATCAAAGTGTTTCTTTATGTTAATGTATCACGGTAGTTTCAATTCCTCGGAGACATTTCAATGTTTAAAACAAAAGTGTTAAATAAACATTTGGCATTGGCTCTGACCAGCGGATTGCTTTTAATGGCTAACGCGGTTAATGCAGAGTCAATTCCTTCGATAACTCCCGACAACGTAATTTTGAAAGGAAATAACGTTGTTGTGACTCAAGATACAACTGGAAATCCAGTATTTTTCGCTCCAAGCAAGGACGATTATGTAGTTGGAGACGGATCGGGCACTCTTACTGTGAACACTAATAAGACTTTAGGTTTGGGAATATTCGGCGTCCCGGAGAACTACGATCCAGTGGGGGGAGGGTTAAATCTTAAAGGGAATTTGGTTTTAAATGTCAATCTTGAACCAAAAGATGCCAATGTTGATAAACCTTCAGAAGGATTCGATTTTTCCGGAAGTTTCGATGGTGCCTATCCTTGGATGAGCGTTAACATCGATGGAAATTTTGAGCTTAACGCTACTTTCAATTCAAACGTTTCTTTGGATGCGGTAAGCATCCCGTATTTCTATTCTAGTGGCGGACAATCTAGTTTCAGCGTTACAGGCGATGTAAAAATATCCGTCCTCACTGTTGCACCTGACGCTAATAAGAATCTTTCAACAAATGCATTTACTTTTACTGCAGAACCCTCATCTTCTGAAGAAGCTAAGAAAACTGTTAATTTAGGGAATCCCAACAGTACCTTCAGTCTTTTTACTGCTTATTTTAAAAATCCCGATAACTACGACAAAGCCGATACAATAGCTGGAGCCAACGGTGTTTATGCTTCCGGTTCAACAGATATCAACATAAAAGCAGGAAAGAAAGTTCAGATTATTTCGGTTGCCGACTATGCTGACGCTATCAGTGCGAAATAAGGCGGACGTGTCGACCTTGGCTCTCCTGAGATGCTTCAAGTTATTGGCGTAGTTGATTTCTTCAACACCACCGGCTCCAACGACGGTGCCGCAACGGAAACTTCCAGACAATCCCGAATCAGCGGAACTTTCCAGGGAAATAATTCGTTCTGGTTTGGGGATGAAAAAGTAAGGTACACGGATAAAAATCCGTATGGACAGCATGGCGGTGACCTTAACTTTACTTTTAAAGATGGAGCTGAATGGATTTACATGGTAAATCCTAGACTCACAAAAATTACGCTAGAGGATGGCGGTGCTGTCAATATGTATGACGATTACGTATTGAAGCTGTGGCAAGAAAAAATAGTAGACCCAAAAACTGATCTTAAATTGCCGGAACAAGCAAGTTTGGCAGACTTTTGGCCCTCCGTGATCAAAGACGGTCAATTAGCCTTTAAGCATCAAATCGTTGTATTGGACAAATTAAATGGAAACAACGGTATCTTCAGAATGGATTTTGACAGTTACGATAAGAAGAAAACTGACTTAATCTTCGTTGGAGACACCGATAACAAAACTTTGGGCGAGTTCAATATTCAAGCCCATCCGGAAGATCCTGAGGACCTTGTAAATTCGTTTGGGAATGTCTCTGACGACAATCCTCTACTTTTCGCTTATGTTGCCAAGCCAGCAGCCGACAAAATAACATTTAAGGATCATCCGAATATTTACAACCATAAGTTATACGATTATTACGCTAAGATCGAAACTCGTACATACGAGGAGATGAAAGATAAATTAGCTGAATATGATACGAACTACAAAGTTTTAGATCCGGGGACAAGCGAATTCCATGAACACGATGCTCTAGGTTTATACGGTAACCAAGAAGAAGGCATCTACTGGGTCATTACCAACCTTGTAAGAAGCGAAAGCAACGAGCTCAAATCTCTCTATGCTTCAGGTGAATCCGGCTGGGGCTATGCCACATATTTGGATAGGCTTTCGAAACGTATGGGCGAGATCCAATATCAGGAAGGAAGTGAAGGGCTTTGGATACGCGGCAGATACAGCAGATTGGGGAAAAGTTCCTATGACATGAAGTGGGGCGGAGTCCAATTTGGCGGGGATTATAAAAATACTGAAAGAAATCGTATCGGCGTTGCGCTAGCTTTTGACAATGGTAAAGCTGACTTTAACCATGTCGATGGCAAGAACGATCTGCATGGATTTAATTTAATGGCATATGATACCTGGCGTCATGAGGACGGCTGGTATTTGGATGCTACAGCTCGCTATGGAAAGTTCCACAATAAATCTCATGTAAAGACAATTACGGAGCGGGTGAGCAGTAATTACCGCCAATCCATCTTCTCTCTTGGATTAGAAGGCGGAAAACGAATCATTCTCAATGAGGAAGGCGGTTTCTTCTTAGAACCTCAGGCACAAATTCAATGGGCCTCTGTAGGTAAAGCATCTTGGAAAACTAGCAATGACATCCAAGCTAAGATCAAAAGAGGAAATTCTTTTATTGGGCGCTTAGGAACGCAGCTCGGAAAAGAATGGATAGACAGCAAGAATCGAAAGAACAACGCTTATGTGAAAGCTGATGTCCTCCATGAGTTTGGAAATGGCCAAAAAGCAGAATTTAGTGCTGACGGCATAACGGCATCCCGTAAGTGGGGAGCAAAAGGAACGTGGTACGACGCGGGTGTAAGCGGTCAATTTGCTCTAGGAAAACAAAGCTGGGCTCATATTGATTTGGAAAAACAATTCGGCGGGGGATTGAAAAACTCCTGGCAGATCAACGCCAACATTCGTTGGAATTTCTAACTTAATTAGCGAGTTCTCTGGCGTTCTTGTTAATACCGCCAGAGAGTTCTGATCCTCGATGTCATTTAATTCTTTTTTGTTGTATTTGTAGTAATTAGACGAAACAAAGTTATAAAAGTACCTCGGGTTTTTAATAACTCGTCTGGGCCTGTCGTTGAAGCAATTTCAATGAGCAGGCCCAATTTTTTTCTAGTGAGATTATTCGAGTGAGTTATAAGAAGGTGCTTGTGGCTCCGCCTCTGTTAACACAAATTCCGGAATTATCGAAAGTTAACAGTTTTGAGTGTCAAAACTTGTCTAAGGCACCATCGCCGCAGAGATTCTCTATTCGTTTTTTGTCACGAGGACATTTCCCATCATTGAATCTAATCAGGAAAAGTTGTGGTCTTTGTCACATAGTTTGCATACAAGAATAGATTGCAGACAAAAAATCACCTCGCAAGTTGCGAGGTGATAGGAAGCTTCTAAGCAACTTAGACAATGGTCAGCGCCAGAACGACAACACCGACAATCAAAGGAATGGCAGTGCGTTTAACCAGTTGGATCGGAGGAACCATGGCCAAGCCGGAGAGCACAATCACAACGCCTGCGATCGGAGACATCGTGCGGCCCATCTGGCCGGAGATAAGAGCCATGGCGCCGAGGTTCGGAATCGGCATGCCGAAGGAAGCAGCGTGCGGAGTGACGGCTTCATTGAAGGCAAAAGTTGCTGCGTCGCCGGAACCGGTGATGGCAGCCATGATGAACGGACCGAAAGAACCGCCCCAGCGGGCGATTTCGTTGGAGCTCTTCAAAACCTCCACGAAAGCATCGATTAAACCTGTGGCTTTTAAGCCTGCGGCAAAAACGCCGGCCGTAATGATGATGCCCATGACGGAGCCATAGCCTTCGCCCATGCCTTTGAAAAAGTCTTTGGTGAACTGTTGAGGATTCACCCATGAAACGATCAATGCGAAAATGGCACCAATGACCATGGCCTGAGCCACACCCATCTTAATGACCGGAACGTAAGAGTTGCCGAGCAGAAGAATGACCAAGGGAACCAAAGGAGCGATGGCTTTGAGCGGATTGATGCGTTCGACGCCCCCGCTGTGGTCAGCCGAAGTGTAGTAATCATCGAGTTCTTTAGCACTCGGCTTGTTGTCGCGGAGGATCAGGCAGACAATCGTGAGACCTACGGCACCGATTAACACCATGGCTAAAGAATAGGGCGTATGCAGGCTAATTAAGTCCATCATGTCCATATTGGCAATTTTGGCAACAACACTGTTGTGGCTCGTTCCCGGAGAAATGTTGGAGCCGAAAGTGCCCATCAGGACAGCGGCGCCGGCTGCGGCCGGTCGGATGCCTGCGCGGATCATCACAGGAATGAATGTAGCACCGACGGCGGCTGCGCAGCCCGAGGCAGACGGAATGGCGACGTTAATAAAGCTCGTGATGATCGTTGTGGCAGGAATCAAGAGAATGCCGAGTTTATTTAAAGGAGCGGCTAAAAATTTAACCAAATTTTTATCGCATCCTGTGGTCGTTACCACATAGGCAAAGCCCATAGAGGAACAGATCGCCATGATGAGCGAAGCGTTTGCCATGCTTTTGGCAAACTGATCGAGTGCTGCCATCGGTTTCATGGCAATACAGCAAAGGAATAGGCCGGCGGTAAACAGCACCAAACGCGTCTCAAAACGCTTGATCAGGCAGTAAACCGTGACCAGGATTACAGCGATCGCAATCCAAGCGGTTAGAGTCATAAAAATACCTTTTGAAATGAATAAAGGAGGCCGTTAGGCCGCTTAAGGCCGTCATTATAAGTGTTACTGCTTACTCGTTGTCACTTAATACTTTCGGAGGTGTTTTGCAGCTGACGGATTTCAGCCCGAAAGGCAAAACCGCTCAGAAAAAGATTGGTTTATTCTGTCTTTTTTTGAATACTCTCTAAAAATAAAATGAACGATTGGCTGACTCGAGTCTCTGCCGCCAGCGGTATCCCCTCTGAAATCTTTATTCTTGGCTTCATTGCATTTTTTCTGCTGATTGTCTTAGTCATCGGCCTTATCTACTGCCTTATCAGACTAAAAAGCATCAGTGCGAATACGCTTCAGACGGTTGCTCAGGCTCGAATGGCTTGGCGGGAGGACCTGGGTGCGGCTGTCACCCAAAGTAAGGATCTGATTGCCGATCGTATGAAACCGAATTTTATGGAAACGGAACGTACGCTGGAACGCTCCTTTCAGGATGTTTCGGCCGGAATCAGAAGCGAAACCTTTGCCAGCCTGAAGGCTGTGCAGGACACGCTTAACCAGTCTCTTACACGTAATGATGAGCAAATCAGTTCGGTAAACAAGCGCTTTGAGGAGTTATCCAGAAGTATCCGAGAAGAGATTGCAGAAAGCGGAAAAGTGGTCCAAAGCACATTGAACCAATCGCTGATTCGAAACGATGAGCAGATTAAGAGCCTGAATGAGCGTTTTGAAGAACTCTCGAAGACGCTCCGCGGAGAAATTTTTTCCAATCTGAAAGCCGTCCAAGATACGCTGAATCAGTCGCTCACCCGCAATGACGAACAGCTTCGCGGCGTGAACCAGCGTTTTGAAACGTTATCTTCGACATTGAATACCTCGTTAAATGAACTGCGTAAACAGGTCGATGACGATTTGAAAGTACTTAATAAAGATAATGAAGCCAAGTTAGAAAAGATCCGAGAAACCGTAGAAGAGAAACTCCAAAACACGCTGACAAGTAAAGTCGGAGAAAGCTTCTCCCAGGTGACTCAGCAGTTAAACCGCGTCTATGAAGGTTTAGGCCAGATGAAAGAGTTGGCCGAAGAAGTGGGCGGGTTGAAGCGCGTTTTTGTCAACGTCAAGAGCCGCGGCATGCTCGGTGAAGTTCAGCTTGAAGCACTGCTGAAGGAATACTTCACCGAGAGTCAGTATGTTAAAAATGCCCATCCGGTTCCGTCTAAACCGAAGATGGTGGTTGAGTTCGCCGTCAAACTGCCGGGCTTAAATGGCAGAACTTGTCTCTTGCCGATTGATGCGAAGTTCCCGGTAGAGGATTACCAGAGACTCTTGCAGGCAGCCGATGAAGGCGATCGAGAAGGTGTTGCGGAGGCTCGTTCTAAATTAAGAACGCGTTTTAGAAATGAAGGCAAATCGATTGCCGAGTACATCAATGTGCCGGAGACCACAGATTTTGCGATTATGTTTATTCCGTCGGAAGGACTTTATGCAGAGGCTTTGGCGCTGGAAGGTTTGACCAACGAACTCTTCACGTCTTACCGCGTATACATCATGGGCCCGTCGACGCTGGCGAGCGCCCTTTGTGCTTATCGCGCCGGTTTCCAGACGCTCGCAATTGAAAAGAAGAGCTCGGAAATCAGAAAGATCTTGTCTTCAGTCCAGACGGAATTTGCGAAGTACGGCGAAGTCCTAAATAAACTTAAATCTCAGGTTGAAACAGTCGTTAAAACCGTAGATATCGTTCAGAACAAGACAAGGAAGATGAATCTTCAGCTGGAGGTCGCGTCTGAGAGCGACAAAGAAGAGGACCAGCCGATGTCTCTGCCGTCTCCGATTTCGAACCAGAACTCGCTGACTTCGGAGTCTTAGAAAAATTATCGGAGAACCGAACCTCCGCTTGAGACCTATATACGAAAAGAGCCGGAAGATTTCCGGCTCAAATTCTATGGAAAGCTCATTAGGCTTTCATTGTTTTTTCGGCCACAAATGCAGCCAGTTCCCGGGCAGCGTCTTTTGCTCTTTCCGGCGCTGCATCAAAAATCTCAGCCATGAGGCGTTCGCTGACGTACTCAGGATTGAAGTCCAAGTGCAGATCGTTGCCGTGCATCTCACATTTTGTGAAGACGCCGTCGGGCGAGCACTGAGAAGCGATTTCAGCAACTTTGCCCTTGGCAAGCATTGCGATTACGGGATTCTTGAAAGATAACTCGACGTGGTTGGCAGAGATATTCTTTAAGTTCAAGAAATCACGTGCTTTGTAGAGCTGTTCAATAGGGAGGGCCATTTTCTTCCTTTCTAAAAATTTTCGGATATTTTAGTTCATCAGTCCGGAGATAAGCACGGCTAAGACAAGTGCAGGGCAAAGAACGCCGATACAGACTCTGAGCACTTTCTTCCATCCCGGGTAGTTCTGAAGAGAAGTCCAATGGGTGTGAACTTTATCCCAAGCGAACCAAGCAGCCAGCAGACAGGCAATGATGCCGCCGATCGGAAGACCTAAGTTGGAGACAAAGAAGTCAGCCAGGTCAAAGGCGGTCTTGCCGAATATCTTGTAATCTGCCAAAAGGCCGAAGGACAAAGCACACGGAATACTAAGAATCAGCATGAAGAGCAGGCAGACGGTCACGGCTGTTGCACGCTTCATATTGAGTTCCTGAACCATCCACGTAATGTCAATTTCAAGCATGGACACGGCTGAAGTTAAAGCAGCAATGATCAGGCAGAAGAAAAAGACGATGGAGAACAAGTAACCGAAAGGCAGCTTGGCAAAAATCACCGGCATCGTAATGAAGGTGAGGCCGGGGCCTGCCGCCGGGTCCATTCCAAAAGCGAAATTAGCCGGAAGAATCATCAAACCTGCCATCAAGGAGATGAGCAGAGAAAGCACCACAATCCAGAAAGTGGAGCTCACGAGTTCTGTCTTATTGTCGATATAGGCGCCGTATGTAATCATGCAGCCGGCACCGACCGAGAACGAGAAGAAAACCAGCCCCATGGAATCCAGCAGTGTTTTCCAGCTGAACTTGGAGAAATCAGGCAGGAAAAGGTATTCCACACCCTTCATGGCGCCGGGCTGCATCAGACCTGTGATGATCAGAATGATCATGAAGATAAACAGCATCGGCATAAGGATCTTGGAACATAATTCGATGCCGCCTCGAATACCGAAGGCAACCACAAATCCGACTAAGGCAAGGAAGCCGATCTGAGCGGAAATGGCAACCCAGGGCGAGGAAGACAGGCTTCCGAACAGTGCGCCGAGGGTTTCCGGGTTGGCGGCGGGGAACCCGATGATGGCTTCAAAGAAGTACAACAGGCACCAGCCGCCGACTACAGAATAAAACGAAAGAACGACAAAGCCGATGATGATGCCGAGATAACCCAAGACTGACCAGAAGGATCCGCCTAAGTTTCGGTAAGCCGTGACGATTCCGCCTTTACCGGCTTTGCCCAAGGTGATTTCCGTGAGCAAAAGGCCGAAAGCCAAGGTAAAGGAAAAAATAATGTAGGGGAGCAGGAAGGCTGCTCCGCCTTCGGCGCCGGCCATGTATGGGAACTTCCAAATTGCACCCAGACCGATGGCCGCGCCGACACTGGCTAAGACAAACCCAACTTTGCCGGTAAATGTTTTTTCTTGTTGTTTTGATGCTTGGGACATCTGAGAATACTTCCTCGGTTTTAAATCAGATTAAAGATTGCAACCACAACGATGAAGCAGGGTGCAACGAAAGCCAGCATAAAGCGGAAGAACTTCATGAAGCCGTCGGAATGCTTAACGCTGGAGTTGATTTCATATTTGGTGCGGTCAAAGAAGAACCAGCCCGTCATCGCAACAACGAAGATGGCGCTGAGCGGCATCAGGATGTTGCAGCAGAGGAAGTCGATCGCATCAAAAATGTTCTTGTCCATGATCTTGTAATCAGCCCACGGACCCATCGAGAGAGCAGACGGAATAGAGCAGATGGAAAGAACGATGAACAGAAGAACGGAAGCTGTTTTGCGGGAGAAATGGAATTCGTCCATTAAATAAGCCAGGGGAACTTCGAACAAGGAAATCATCGAAGTCAGAGCGGCAACCAGCAAACAGCCGTAGAAGCAAACGGCAAAAACGTCGCCTAACGGAATGTGAGAGAACACGGCAGGCATCGTGATGAATGTCAGACCGGGGCCGGCAGACGGATTCAGACCGAAAGAGATAACCGGCGGAATAACCATTAAGCCCGCGAGAATGCAGGAAATGAAGGCTAAAACGGAGACCCAAAGAGCAGTGGTGGTCAGGTTTTCTTTATGAGAAATATAAGAACCGTAGGTGACCATAATGCCCATGCCGACGGAGAGCGAGAAGAATGTGAAGCCCATGGCGTTGAGCAGAGAGTTTGCCGTGACCTGGTCCCACTTCGGAGAGAAGAGGAACTTAAGACCTTCCCAGGCACCGGGCAGCGTCAGACCGCGAATAATCAGGACGATCATCAGCACAAACAGCAGCGGCATGAGCACTTTAGACATGCGCTCGATACCCTTGTTTACACCGAAAATCAGGACACCGGCGGTAATGGCCAGGAAAAGGGTTTGGTAAAAAATAGCGGACACCGGAGTGCTGACTGTTTTAAGGAAGGTCTTTTCCAGCATTGCTAGGTCAGACGAAGCGGCATTTCCCATGATGGCTTCAAACAAATAAGTCAGACACCATCCGCCTACCGTACTGTAGTAGGTCATGATCAGGAAAGCACAAAGAACACCGATGAAGCCTAGAGGAGCCCAGAACTTGCCTCCGATGCGGCGGAAACTCGTGACGGAACTTCCTCGTCCGGCTCGGCCGATGATGATTTCAGCAAGAATCAAAGTGACGCCGAAAAACAGCACCATCAGGATAAACGGAATAATAAAAGCAGAACCGCCGTTGGCACCGGCCATGTACGGAAATTTCCAAATGGCTCCGAGACCGACGGCAGAACCGGTTGCAGCCAGGATCATGCCGGTCTTGGAACTCCAGTTGGAGCGTGCATCAGACATTGAAGACTCCCTTCTAAAAAGTGATACGAAAAACGACTATTTATAAATGAATGAAGTAATTGTATATGCCGCTTTTCGGTTCTTTAACGGGATTCAGTAGGAAATCGTCGCTCAAGCACTCAAATTTCTGACAAATTTTTCCTTTTTTGCCTCTTTTGACTAAGTTTTTGTCTCAAAGAACTTCGTGTAATCACTCATAAATAACCTGTAAATACCAGCAAAAATTTCAGAAGGTCGAAATTTGCATTCTAAAAATCGGAAATGAGAAGTATTACCGTGGAGTTAAGGCCCGATTAGTGAAGATACGAAGAAAGCGGTAGGAAATGATTACCCACTTTTGGTACCGTTTTGGTCGAACAAATTCTTTAGAAGATGTAAAAGTTTTTCTTATGTCACTATGGGTATTAATACGTAAAGAAGAAGAAGGGATGAGCTATGCGGAAAATTATTTCTTTTTCAATTCAATAAGTAAAAGAAAAATTCGGTTGGGCGAAATAATTTGCAAAGCGGAAAAATCAAAAGTCAAGAAATTTATTTTGTCTTCTTTTTCGTGAAAATGCGACAAAAGTACAGGGCGAACGTACATAATTTTTAACAAAACATCCTTAACTCATTAAAAAGTCGA
>OHAM01002330.1_pt1 | contig 10562 bp, 7 predicted proteins | sample 1577161 | NCBI WGS metagenome assembly OHAM01 (sample SAMEA3541583, study PRJEB24748) | human gut metagenome | biome: human gut; feature: human-associated habitat; material: faeces | place: China | collected 2012
ACCAGAATATATGGCTGACAGGTGGTAAACTCTCTCTTTCAACTTCATTGGATTATATCAGGCAGTTCGGGGGAAATGGGAAAGAACAATTCATGTCTGTACCGATCAACCTGGAACTGACCCAGCCTATTTTTGGCGTGAATAAGCTGAAGTGGAACCGTCGTATAGAGCCCGTACGCTATGAAGAGGCAAAAGCTGCTTTTATCTCTGCCACAGAGGAAGTGACACGCAAAACCATTACTTACTTTTTTCAGTTGTTGTTGGCAAAGGAAACGTTGGCTACTGCCCGGCAGAATGAACTGAATGCCGAACATCTGTATAAAGTAGCCGGGGCCAAGCGTGAGATGGGGCAGATATCAGAAAATGAGTTGTTACAACTGAAACTTTCTGCCCTGAATGCCAAGGCTGCTACTACAGAAGCAGTGAGTAATCTGAATGCCAATATGTTCCAGCTTCGTGCTTTTTTGGGAATGGATGAGAATACAAAACTGGAACCGGTGGTTCCCGAATCGGCGCCGGACATACGAATGGAATATAACGAAGTGCTTAGCAAAGCTTTGGAGCGTAACTCTTTTGCACAAAACATCCGTCGCCGGCAGCTTGAGTCGGACTATGCAGTAGCTACCGCACGTGGCGATCTGCGTAGTGTAGATCTTTTTGCCAGCGTGGGTTATACGGGGCTCGACAAAGAGTTTACCTCTGCCTACAATCATCTGCTCGACAATCAGATCGTACAGGTGGGGGTGAAGATACCTATTCTGGATTGGGGAAAGCGTCGTGGCAAGGTACGTGTGGCGAAGAGTAATCGTGAAGTAGTACTTTCTAAAATTCGTCAGGAACAGATGAACTTCAATCAGGATATCTTTTTGCTTGTGGAGCACTTCAATAATCAGGCACAACAGCTAAGCATAGCCAAAGAAGCGGATATTATTGCTCAGCAGCGTTATAAAACCAGTATTGAGACTTTCCTGATAGGCAAAATCAATACGCTCGACTTGAATGATGCACAGAATTCAAAAGACCAGGCACGGCAGAAACATATATCAGAACTGTATAATTATTGGTCTTATTTCTATCAGATTCGTAGCCTTACCCTTTGGGATTTCGAGAGAGATACGGAACTGGAAGTAGACTTTGAGGAAGTGATTAATGATTAATCATGCGAATCAATAGTCGAAACTCCATTCTAAACTTAATCAGTTTCTATCTGAATAACGTCTGTCGTTACCATCTATCTCTTTCTCCGGTATTGATAAAGCTCCCTCTCGTAGAGTAATGTATGGTGCCTCGGTGTGTAACGTTGTTTTAGATGTACATGTAAAACAAGACTCTGCACCGGGAAAAGGAGCATTCCTTTCTGAGATAGACAAAGCACAATACCGGGCAAGGGTAGCAATATTACCAAGGACACTTCCGGTACTCAAAGATACGTCCGGCAAACTTCATTATTTTCAGGTTTGAACTAAATATCCAACGACTGATTCGTACTAATCATTATTTATTCTTATTTTTGCGATCATAAAAACACACGCTTATGATATTGATCATTGACGACGACAGTGCTGTCCGTTCTTCTCTCAGTTTTATGTTAAAACGTGCCGGTTATCAGGTGCAAACAGTTCCCGGACCTCGTGAGGCTATGGAGGTAGTACGCTCTGAAGCTCCTGCCCTTATCCTGATGGATATGAACTTTACACTTTCCACAACAGGGGAAGAGGGGTTGACTTTGCTCAGACAAGTGAAAATATTCCGTCCTGACGTTCCGGTTATTCTGATGACTGCATGGGGAAGTATCCAATTGGCAGTACAGGGAATGCAGGCAGGAGCCTTTGATTTTATAACAAAGCCCTGGAATAATGCTGCTTTGTTGCAACGCATTGAAACAGCGTTGGAACTGACTGCTGCACCTGCAGAAGTACCACAAGAGCAGAGTGATGCTTTGAAACGCGACCATATTATCGGTAAGAGTCAGGAGTTGACAGATGTTTTGAATACCATTGCCCGCATTGCCCGTACCAATGCTTCTGTTCTGATTACCGGAGAAAGTGGAACGGGCAAAGAATTAATAGCCGAAGCTATTCATATAAATAGCCAGCGTGCCAAACAGCCATTTATCAAGGTAAATTTGGGGGGAATTTCTCAAAGCTTGTTTGAAAGTGAGATGTTTGGCCATAAGAAAGGAGCATTTACTGATGCCAGTGCTGATCGTATCGGACGTTTTGAAATGGCAAATAAAGGTACTATATTCTTGGATGAAATAGGGGATTTAGATCCTTCCTGCCAAGTGAAATTGCTTCGAGTCCTGCAAGACCAGACGTTTGAAGTTTTGGGTGACAGCCGTCCCCGTAAGACTGATATCCGGGTGATATCTGCCACTAATGCCGATTTGCGTAAGATGGTAAGTGAACATACTTTCCGGGAAGATCTATTCTATCGCATCAATCTTATAACAGTTAAGCTTCCGGCTTTGCGCGAAAGGAGGGGAGATATTCCGTTACTTGCCCGTCATTTTGCCGATCGCCAGGCCGAAGCTAATAATTTGCCCCGTACTGAATTTTCTGCTGATGCACTTCAGTTTCTCAGCCGTTTGCCCTTTCCGGGGAACATCCGTGAACTGAAAAATCTGGTGGAACGGACCATACTGGTCAGTGGAAAAGCCATTCTTGATGCTTCGGATTTTGATGCACAATATCTTCGTCAGGATGATCCGAAGGCTACTGGCGCTTCGCTTTCCGGAATGACACTGGATGAAATAGAACGTCAGACAATTTTGCATACTTTGGAACGTTGTAAAGGGAACCTCAGTCAGGTAGCTACCGCTTTAGGCATTAGCCGGGCTGCCCTCTACCGGAGGTTGGAAAAATATGGAATCAATTATTAGTGATGAGTGGTTAGTGATAAGTGATTAGTGCCATGCGGATTATAGCGCAGCCCACTAACTACTCATTACTTATCACTACTCACTCATCACTAATCGTTAATCACTCATCACTACTCACTAATCACTATTTATCGTGCGTCTAAAAGGATATTTTTTTATACTGGCTTTGTTTCTGGCTGCTCTTGGTGGAGTGATACTCTACTTTGGCGGATGGGTGTATAAGCCTTTGCTATATATTTCGGAAGTCCTGATCGTTTTTCTGCTGGTATATTTGATCTTGTTTTATCGAAAGATTATAAAACCGTTGGACACGATTGGTAGTGGTATGGAGCTATTACGCGAACAGGATTTCAGTAGTCGTTTGACTCTTGTTGGGCAGTATGAGGCCGATCGCGTGGTCAATGTTTTCAATAGAATGATGGAGCAGTTGAAGAATGAACGTCTCCGGCTTCGGGAACAGAATCATTTCCTCGATCTGATGATTAATGCTTCTCCGATGGGAGTGATTATTACTACCCTTGATGATGAGATATCGCAATTAAATCCGATGGCTATTAAAATGTTAGGTGTCCGTCCTGAAGAGGCTCAGGGGAAAAAACTGATTGCTATTGATTCTCCGTTGGCTGCGGAATTGGGGCGTGTTGCTAAGGGAGAGACGGTAACTGTCCGTTTGAATGACTCGAATATTTATAAATGTACGCACTCTTCATTCATCGACCGGGGATTCCAGCATCCTTTTTTTCTGATAGAAAGCTTGACGGATGAAGTGATGAAGGCCGAGAAAAAGGCGTATGAGAAAGTGATTCGTATGATTGCGCATGAAGTGAATAATACAACAGCAGGTATTACTTCTACGTTGGATACCGTAGAACAGGCACTTTCCGAGTCGGAAGGGATGGAAGATATCTGTGAGGTGATGCGTGTATGTACAGACCGTTGTTTCTCTATGAGCCGTTTTATTACCCGTTTTGCAGATGTGGTAAAAATACCTGAACCTCACTTGGTTCCGGTTAATCTCAATGATCTTGTATTCTCTTGTAAACGTTTTATGGAAGGTATGTGTGCCGACCGTAATATTACCATTACACTGGATATTGATGAGGAATTGGGAGAAGTGAAACTTGACGTTGCTTTATTCGAACAGGTATTAGTGAATATCATAAAGAATGCAGCTGAGAGTATTGAGCAGAATGGAGAAATCAAGATACGTACTTATTCTCCGGGCGGGATTGAGGTGGCAGATAATGGTAAAGGTATAACAAAAGAGACTGAAGCTAAACTCTTCAGTCCCTTCTTTTCTACCAAGCCGAACGGGCAGGGAATCGGCCTGATATTTATCCGTGAAGTTCTGATGCGTCACGGATGTTCGTTCTCACTCCGTACGTATACAGACGGGTGGACGAGATTTAGAATGTTATTTAATTGACAGTTGACAATTGACAATTGACAGTTAGCTGCGCTGTAATACTGTATAGTAACTGTCCATTGTCAACTGTCCACTGTCCATTGTCAACTGTCAATTGTCCACTGTCAATTGTCAATTGTCCACTGCTTATAGTATTCATCCAGTATTCTCTTAATACCTTTTCCGATTGTTACATAATCGGCTTCGTTAAGATTGGCAAGAGAAACGCGGACACTCCATTTCGGACCGGCAAATCCGCCGCCATTCAGTAAAACGAGTGAGGTTTCGTTAGCCAGGCGGAATACTATATCCAATGGATTATAGGTCTTTTTCAGATAGGCTACAAACTCGTCTCCGTAAAATTTATGTGCCCATACGAGCATATCGATTTCCGAATAATATCCGGCACGTAAAGGATCTTCTACCAATGAGAAACCGGTATTGTCCCACAATGCATTCAGGCGGCGGCGAATGATATTCTGCATCTTTGTTTTATAATAATCACCTTTATCGAGCAGGGAAAAGGCAGAGAATAAACTCATCTGCATTTGTTGTGGCAATGAGAGTCCGGCGGTATGGTTTAAGGCTACTTGACGGCTGTCTGCTACCATACGGTCGATAAATTTCATCTTCTCCGGGTGAAGATCAAGGCTGGAATAACGTTTATTTAATATTGCTTTCTGCTCTTCCGGGAGGCGGGCTATCATTTTATCGTAGATATTATCCTCATGCAAGGCTATGACAGCGAGTCTCCATCCGGTTGCTCCAAAGTATTTTGAGAAGGAGTATACGCATAGGGTATTGTGTGGCAGCTCCGCCATAAGTGAACGGAAATGAGGGATGAACGTTCCGTATACATCATCGGTGATGATCATTAGATTCGGATTATCATTCTTTACTATGTTAACAATGCGTGCGGCAGTCTCCGGACTCAATGAGTAGCTGGGGGGATTGCTCGGATTGGTAATAAAGAGTGCTTTAATTTTCGGATCTTTTAGTTTATCAATGTCTTCATCTTTATATTGCCAGGTATGCAATCCGTCTTCCGTCATTTTATCGGCTGATATTTCGGTGACGTTGAACTGGTATCGGCGTAATTCCGGGATCTCTAAATACGGTGTGAATACCGGAACCAGTAGGGCAATGTTGTCTCCCTGATTCAGTAAAAAGTTCTCTTGCAGAGAGTCAAAAAGGTAACACATACCTGCTGTTCCACCTTCGGTAGCAAAAAGATCAAAAGTTCCTTTTGGAGGGCGGCGGTCACATAATTCCTGTGCCAGGTAATCTTGTACAAGGAGTTCGGTGAAATGTAAGATACGGTCGGGGACAGGATACTGATCACCAATAACGGCTTCTGCCCATTCGTGAACAAGTGTATCCGGGTCTGCGGCATGTTCCATAAGCAGATAGTTGTAACTGTCTTTTAATAATCTGGAACCTGGTTCTTTGATATTGTCTTTCAGAAAGGCTTCAAAACGTGCGGCAATTCCTTCTTTTTGGGGGATACCGGCTATTCCTTCCGGAAGAGAGGAAACACGGGTACATTCACTGAGCCCGAATTTTCCTAATAGGAAGAATGCTTCACGAGGTTCTGTAGCAATCCAGTTCGGGTTGCCACGTCCGGCGTTTAGCATTGTGTGGGCCATTCTCTTTACGCTCTCGTCCGCCATGTCGATCAGGCGATTTTTTAATTCAAAGGGACTGATGCCCTCCATCTTTTTTGCAAAACTTTTGGTTATGGCTATGCCATTTGATTTCTTTTCCATAATTAAATAATTTAGATAATATGCCAATGTGTCAATGTGCCTGCCATGCGGATGATAGCGCAACCAATTGGCACATTATTCATTGACATATTATTACATCATTAATACAATAAATACTCCCCAAATAATAAGTAGTGTATTACCTACTGCATAGGTTACAGTATATCCCAGTGCAGGGGTTTCACTTTCCACTGCATCTTGTACAGCTCCCAGTGCTGCAGTGGTAGTTCTTGCTCCGGCGGTACATCCTAATGTTAATGCGGGATGGAATTTAAACAGATATCTTCCCATCAATAATCCGCTGATAAGCGGAATAGCTGTAGCCAATGCACCGACGATAAACAGGCTGGCACCTACTTCTTTGAATCCGGTGACAAAACTTGGTCCGGCAGCAATACCTACAACGGCAATAAACATATTCAGACCTACATTATTCAATACCCATAGAGAGGGCTCGGGTATACCTCCGAAAGTAGGGTGCTTGCTGCGAAGCCATCCAAAAAGTAAACCTGCAATAAGTGCACCTCCACTGGTGGACAGGCTTATTGGAATACCTCCCAAATGGATGGTTAATGCACCTACTAAACCTCCGACGAGGATGCCCAGACCGACGAATATCATATCTGTTTGATTGGTTGGACGATCTACGTATCCCATTTGTTTAGCGGCAAGTTCTACTTCACGTTTCATACCGGTGAGTTCAAGCATATCACCTGCATCTACTACGGTCTGTGCCAGTACGGGGACGTTGATACCCGCACGTTTGATGCTGCGAATACTTACCCCGTGCATACACTTTTGTGCCCGGATGGTGTTTATTGTTTCTCCGGCGAATGTTTTTCGTGTGATCATTACCGGTAGTGTCTCGGCAGGAAAGTCGAGTAATTGTGCATCTATTACTTCGGGACCTATCCAGTCTTCTTCGCCTATAACGAATTCGCGGCGACCACTGAGTACAACTTCGTCATTTTCTTTCAGAATGAGATTGGGAGTAACTTCTTTTATGATTCCTCCTTGGCGAACGCGCTCTACAAAGAGACGTTTTCCTTGTTCGTACAGGTAACTTTCAAGATCGGTGATACGTTTTCCTTTTCCGAACCATTCATTGGTTATCTGATAGGCACGGAATACAACAGGACGCAGGGCAGGAGCAAAGCCCGGTTCGTCTGCTTCCGAACTTCCCATTTTAGATTCCAGTTCTTTACAGTCTGCTTTTACCTTTTCCAATCCGCCAAGAAATTTCGGCCCCAGTGAAGCCAGAATCCAGGCAGAACCGGCTGTACCGAAGATGTAAGTTACCGCATAGGCTACAGGAATGGCATTAATGAAAGTTGCTTTTTGTGCATCGCTGATGCTCAGTCCGTTGATGGTGTCTTCTGCTACACCGATAACGGCAGAGATGGTTTGTGAACCGGCGAGTAGTCCGGCAGCTTCGCCTACATGATAACCCATTATTTTGGCAAGTGCCCAGGCAGATACAAGGCTGACGATACACATTAATACGGCAAATCCCACTTGCGGCAGACCGTCTTTCTTCAATCCGCGAAAGAATTGTGGTCCTACTTTATAGCCTACGGCAAAAAGAAAAAGCAGGAAGAATACAGCTTTCATCGGACCGTCTACCGTGATATTCAATTGCCCAACCAGTACACCCACTAACAGTACACTCGTTACTGTTCCGAGGGAGAATTTGCCTATTTTTAGCCGGCCTATCCAGAATCCCGCGAAAAGCGTCAGAAAGATAGCTAATTCGGGATGCTCTCTTAGTTGATTTATAATCCATTCCATAATTAAGTTGTTTAGGTTTATATCTCTATTTTGTTCGTTTATTGTTTAATACAACAGCATTCAATGGAAAGTGTTTTGTTAAAACCCTGTTTTAGCATGTTAAACTTTCTGTCATCTTTTTCAATTTTGCAAGAGTATGCGTTGTTGTACCATACAAAATAATCTCTCTCTTTCTTGCTGTGAGTGTAATTATTTAAGAATGATAAATGCTGTTTGGAAATGAGAAAACGATAGATATGTGTGATGAAAAAAGAAGACAAATGTGTATTTTGTAAATTGTTGATCTTCAAATTGTTATATATTGGTTTTTTTCTCGTAGAGGATCGGGTCGAAACTCTACGGAGATCGGGTCGATTCTCTACGAGAAAAAGGGTGTTTCTCTACGAGCAACGAAAAGAAGATTTATAAGATTTGACAAAGTGTACTAAGAGGGCATAAACCATCTCTCCTGATTTGTAAGAAAAAAAGCTTGTGTGGTTTTGCGTTGATCTTATTCCGAAGTTTTGTGGTATATTATCTTCCCATGATTTATTCTGAATCTATTCGGCATAGATGAATATGATTCGCGTATTGCCCTCTATATGAGCTTGTAAATAGGATAATACATCAAATGGAACAATTAATCCGACTATTAGAACTTCTTTGAGTATAGAGTAGAGCCTAACTTTGTAGGCAATTTTAATTTATCTAAAACAACAGAAATGGAACAAGAAATTAAACCGGCATCAGGCCGTCTCGGCGTGTTGGTGGTAGGCGTTGGTGGCGCAGTTGCTACCACTATGATTACAGGAACACTGGCTTCTCGCAAGGGATTGGCAAAACCAATAGGTTCTATCGCAGAAATGGCAACAATGCGCATGGAAAACAACGAGGAAAAACTTATTAAAGACATAGTGCCTTTAGCTAATTTGAACGACATTGTATTTGGTGGCTGGGACATTTTCCCCGACAACGCTTATGAAGCTGCTATGTATGCCGAAGTTTTGAAGGAAAAGGACTTGAATGGAGTGAAAGATGAATTGGAGGCTATCAAGCCGATGCCTGCTGCTTTTGATCATAATTGGGCAAAACGCTTGAACGGTACTCATATTAAACAGGCTGCTACCCGTTGGGAAATGGTAGAACAGTTGCGCAAGGATATCCGTGACTTCAAAGCTGCTAACAATTGCGAACGTATTGCTGTGTTATGGGCTGCAAGTACAGAGATTTATATTCCTCTGTCAGACGAGCACATGTCACTTGCCGCTTTGGAAAAAGCAATGAAAGAAAACAACACGAATGTTATTTCTCCAAGTATGTGTTACGCTTATGCTGCTATTGCAGAAGGTGCTCCGTTCATCATGGGGGCTCCTAACTTATGCGTAGACACTCCTGCTATGTGGGAATTCTCTAAAAAGATGAATGTGCCTATCGCCGGTAAGGACTTCAAGAGTGGACAGACTTTGATGAAAACTGTTTTGGCTCCGATGTTCAAAACCCGTATGTTGGGTGTAAGCGGATGGTTCTCTACTAACATTCTGGGTAACCGTGATGGAGAAGTGCTCGATGATCCCGATAACTTTAAAACAAAAGAAGTAAGTAAGCTGTCTGTAATCGACAATATCTTCGAACCGGAAAAATATCCTGACCTGTACGGCGATGTATATCATAAAGTTCGTATTAATTACTACCCGCCCCGTAAAGACAATAAGGAAGCGTGGGATAACATTGATATCTTCGGATGGATGGGTTACCCGATGGAAATTAAAGTAAACTTCCTGTGTCGCGACTCTATTCTTGCTGCTCCTATTGCACTTGACCTTGTATTGTTCAGTGACTTGGCTATGCGTGCCGGAATGTCTGGCATTCAGACCTGGTTGTCATTCTTCTGCAAGAGCCCGATGCATGATCTGGAAAGTCAGCCTGTACACGATCTGTTTACTCAATGGAGAATGGTTAAGCAGACATTGCGTGATATGGTTGGTCAGAAATCACCAAGTTATCTGGATTGATAAAAACATATTAGTTACTAAAGAGAAAGAGATGATCTGACTCTGTGAGTACATCCATAAAACTTTCCTCTTATAAAAAAGGGGAAAGTTTTATTATTTTTATAACTTTGCATATATTTTATCTGAGTAATGAAAAAAGCTTCCCTTTTTCATATAATGATTGCTACTGGCTTTGGAGCGGGATTTTCTCCTTTTGCCCCAGGTACGGCAGGAGCTTTACTGGCTACTGTGGTGTGGTGTATTCTACTGTATTTCTTTCCTTTCAATTTTGTGTGGCTATTGACCCTTGCCCTGATTATCCTTTTTACTATCGGTGGTATCTGGTCGTCTAATAAACTGGAACCATTCTGGGGGGAAGATCCTTCGCGGGTGGTTGTGGATGAAATGGTAGGCGTATGGATTGCACTGCTGGCAGCACCCGAAGGTAATTTCTGGTATCCGGTAGCGGCTTTTGCATTGTTTCGTCTTTTTGATATTTTCAAGCCATTAGGCATTCGTAAGATGGAGAGTCTGAAAGGAGGAGTGGGAGTCATGATGGATGATATCCTGGCAGGTATTTATAGTTTTATTCTGTTAGCAGGTGTCAGATGGCTGATTGGATGAAACAACTGATTACAGCATTTTCGGAGAAAGGGGGGATTTTCATGTTTCTGAGAGCCCAGCTTTCGGCACAACTGGCCACGGTTACGGATTTTGTGATAACGATTGCGTTGGCACAATTTTTCGGAATG
>OHAM01002336.1_pt1 | contig 10543 bp, 8 predicted proteins | sample 1577161 | NCBI WGS metagenome assembly OHAM01 (sample SAMEA3541583, study PRJEB24748) | human gut metagenome | biome: human gut; feature: human-associated habitat; material: faeces | place: China | collected 2012
TTTTTTCGATATTTTTTCCTTTCCCTCAAAATAAGGAAAAGGCAGCCCTTTTTCCTTGGAATCAAAGCTGCCTTTTTATACCTTCTTCTATGTTATTTCAGCACCGCCAGTACATCCTCCGCAATCTGCTCTGCAGTCAGATGGTTTTCCTGCATAACGTCTTCGGGATTGTATCTGTCAAGAAATTCCTTCTTCAAGCCGAAATTCAGCACTTTTACATCAGAATCCCCATAGAATCTTGCGATTTTTTCACCGAAACCGCCGTCCAGAATTCCATCCTCCAGTGTGACCACAACAGAATGATTCTTTTTCAGTCCTTCCAGCAGCCCTGTATCTACCCCTGTAATATAATAAGGATTGATAACCGTTGCCTGTATGCCCGTTTTTTTCTTCAGCAAATCCGCCGCAGCCTGTCCCAGTCCATAAAACGCACCCAGACCAATCACAGCCACCTTGCTGCCTTCCTGTGTTACTTCATATTTGTTCAGCCGACCAAAGTCCTTTGTCACAGCCTTGCCATCAGAAATCAGCTTGCCGCCGGGCAGCTTAATTGCAACAGGATGCTCTCTCTGCTCCATGCTCCAATCCAGCATAGCCAGATAATCCTCCTTTGTTACAGGCGCAAGGTAAACCAAATTCGGGATGTTCCCCAGCATGGGAATATCCTGCAACCCCAGATGCGTCACGTCATTCATACCATAAACAGAGCCCAAGAAGGTAACAATCGTCGCAGGATTATTATTGATACACAAATCCTGCGAAATCTGGTCAAAGGCTCTCTGCACAAATGTGCTGTATACTCCATAAAAAGGCTTGCCGCCATTTGCCGCAATGCCGGATGCCAATGCAACCGCCGTTTCCTCCGCAATGCCGACATCTACAAACTGCTTCCCCGCTTCTTCGCGTTTGCTCTTGGTAAAGCCCATAACCCCAGGTGTACCGGAGGTAATCGCAACCACGGAAGGGTCTTTTTTCATTTTATCCAGCAAATACTTACATGTAATTTCTTCATAACCTTCCTCGCCGCCGGCATATAAGAGCTTCCCTGTTTCAATGTCAAAGGGACCGCTGAAATGCCAACGCTCCTTGTTTTGCTCCGCAGGCGCATAGCCCTTCCCTTTCAGTGTATTGATATGCACTACAATAGGCTTTTTGCTGTCCTTCACCTGCTTGAACGCATCAATCAGTGCCGCTGTGTCATTTCCCTTATCTACATAAATATAATCCAGACCAAATGCCTTGAACAAATTGCACTCTGCCTGTCCGTTTGTTTCGCGCAGTAGCTTTAGATTCTGATACAGACCGCCATGATTTTCCGCGATGGACATATCATTATCATTTACCACAATAATAAAATTACTGCTCAGCTCTGCCGCATAATCCAAACCCTCCAGTGCTTCGCCGCCGCTCAGAGAGCCATCCCCAATCACCGCGATTATATTGCCGTCCTCGCCCTTCAGGTCTCTTGCCTTCGCAAGCCCTGCCGCCAGACTAACAGATGTGGACGTATGCCCTACCGTAAAGAAATCATGCTCGCTTTCATGCGGATTGGTGTAACCGGATACATCATCATATTTTTCTTCATACAGGTACGCATCCTTTCTGCCTGTCAGCATCTTGTGCGGATAGCTCTGATGAGATACGTCATAAACAATTTTATCCTTCGGGGAATCAAATACATAATGCAGTGCAATCGTTGCCTCTACCATACCAAAGTTAGGGCCAAAATGTCCACCATGCTTGCTTGCTCGAATCAAAAGTGCATGGCGCATTTCTTCCGCCAGTACGGGTAATTGCTCCAAAGTCAGTTTTTTTACATCCTCCGGTCCTTTCATATTTTCAATATACATCGTTCCTTACACTCCCTTTCTCGTTCTTCCTTTTTACATTTCCCATCATACTACCTAAAGCTAACTTTAGGTCAATAGGAGAATGCAAATTTTTTTAAATTTTTTCATATAAAAAATCAGTCGAAACCTCGTCCCGACTGATTTTATTTTTACCATATTTTATTTTCAAAAACCCGTTTTCGACTTAGGGGTAGGCAGCCACCCTTATTTCCCCCAAACCTCTTCGGCAATTTCCTTTACCAGCTTCAGCTTTGCCCACTGCTCTTCCTCTGTCAGCTTATTGCCGATTTCGCAGGATGCAAACCCACACTGGGGGCTCAGATACAGACGCTCCAGAGGAATATATTTTTCCGCCTCATGGATTCTTGCAATAATTTTTGCCTTATCCTCCAGTTCGGGTGTCTTTGTTGTAACCAGACCCAGAACAACCTTCTTTTCCCCTGTCATTTTTGCCAGAGGTGCAAAGCCGCCAGATCTTTCATCATCATATTCCAGATAATATGCGTTTACGTTTTCCTCGCCGAACAGCAGGTCTGCAACGCCATCATACGCACCGGAGCTGAAATATGTAGAATGATAGTTCCCTCTGCAAACGTGTGTATTGATAATCAGATCCTTGGGTGCCTGTGCAATCACCTGATTGTTCAGTTCCAGAACCGTCTTTTTATAGCTTTCCAGTGCTGCACCCTCTCTGCCTGTCAGTGCCACTGCCAGCTCAGGGTTTACCATACCGCCCCAGACACAGTCATCAAACTGCAGGTTTCTGCAGCCTGCCGCATAAATTTCCTGCACAAATTCGCTGTAGGCCTTCACAACGTCCTTTGCAAATGCTTCTTCTGTGTCGTAAATTTCCAGCGTCTTATCCAGTGTTTCTGCCCCTGTAAAGAACGCATAAAACTGACAGGGGGAAGGAATTGTCTGCTTCGCAACGGTATTTTCATCCTCAAACTGCTTCAGAAATTTAAAATGCTCCACGAAGGGATGATTCTTCACAGAAATTTTTCCTGTCATAAAGGTATCATCAATCATTGCCGCTTCTGCGTCAAAGGTCTGATTGCCCTCTACGGTCTTTTTGTGCTCCACGCCGGCAAAGCCCCACATAAAATCAAGATGCCATGTTGCTCTGCGGAATTCCCCGTCTGTAATCACATGGTAACCAATCTCCTTCAGCTTTGCAACCAGTCCGCGAATGCAGTCATTCTCCACTGCGGTCAGCTGCTCCTTGTTGATTTTTCCTGCTTCAAAGTCGGCTCTTGCCTGCTTCAGCTTTTCGGGACGCAAAAAGCTCCCGACAAAGTCATATCTGAATGGTGTCTGTAGCTTGCTCATTCTTCTTCACTCCGTTTCCTTGTCTTTTGTAAGTGTTAAAAAAAATTTTTAATGCATTTTTTGAATACTATAGCAAGCATTGTCCGGTAAGTCAACCCTAATTTTATCTGTTTTCTACTTTATTTTTTAGTTCTTAAAGCTGTGGATGGGTGCAGGAATTCTGCCGCCTCTTGCCACAAATTTTTCACAGCTGAAACGATTTACCGGAATAATAGGCGCATAGCCCAGCAAACCGCCGAATTCCACGCTTTCACCTTCCTTTCTGCCGATCACGGGAATCAGGCGCACCGCCGTTGTCTTGTTGTTCACCATACCAATCGCCGCTTCATCCGCAATGATACCGGAAAGTGTTGCCGCAGAGGTATCCCCGGGCAGAGCAATCATATCCAGACCAACGGAACATACGCAGGTCATCGCTTCGAGCTTTTCCAATGTCAACGCACCCTTTTCGCAGGCATCAATCATCCCATGATCCTCGCTGACGGGAATAAATGCGCCGCTCAGGCCGCCAACATAAGAGGATGCCATGACACCACCCTTTTTCACATTGTCATTCAGAAGTGCCAGTGCTGCCGTTGTGCCGGGTGCGCCTGCTTCCTCCAGACCCATTTCCTGGAAGATTTCCGCAATGCTGTCCCCAACTGCAGGGGTCGGTGCCAGAGAAAGGTCAATAATACCAAAAGGTGTATCCAATCTCTTTGCCGCTTCCTTCGCAATCAGCTGACCCACACGGGTAATCTTGAAGGCTGTCCGCTTTACGGTTTCGCATACGGTTTCAAAGTCAGCCCCTCTGACCTCCTCCAGCGCACGTTTTACCACGCCGGGACCGCTGACACCGACATTGATACAGCGGTCTGCCTCCCCAACGCCATGGAATGCGCCTGCCATAAAGGGGTTGTCCTCCACTGCATTACAGAATACAACCAGCTTCGCACAGCCGATACATTCGTTGTCCTTCGTGCGTTCCGCTGTTTCCACAATAATCTCGCCCATCTTCTTCACTGCGTCCATGTTCAGCCCGTTTCTGGAAGTCCCGATATTCACAGAAGCACAGACTCTTTCTGTCACTGCCAGTGCCTCCGGAATGGAATCAATCAAGATTTTATCACTTTCGGTATAGCCCTTCTGCACCAGCGCGGAAAAGCCGCCGATGAAGTTTACGCCAACCTCCTGCGCTGCCTTGTCCAGTGTCTGAGCAATGCTCACATAGGAATCCGCATTTTTGCAGCCTGCCGCCGCAATCGCGATGGGTGTAACGGAAATTCTCTTGTTTACTACAGGCACACCGTATTCCTTCGCCAGCTCATCCCCAACCTTCACCAAATCCTTCGCGTAGGTTGTGATTTTTTTGTATACCTTTTCATTAAATTTATTGATATCTGCATCTGCGCAATCCAACAGACTAATGCCCATCGTAATGGTTCTGACATCCAGATTCATGTCAGAAATCATGCTGTTGGTTTCCAGAATTTCATTCCTTGTAATCATTCTCGCAGCCTCCCTTAAATGCGGTGCATCGCATCAAAAATCTCTGTATGCTGAATTTTGATTTTCATCCCAAGCTCTTCCCCGACTGCATACAGCTTTTCGGCTGTTTCCTCAAATGTGTCCTTCGCCTCGGTGATATCAACCACCATCACCATATTAAAATATCCCCCAACAATGGTCTGGGAAATATCAAGGATATTGATATTTGTTTCTGCCAGAACACCACAAATCTTTGCTGTGATGCCCACCTTATCCTGACCAAGTACCGTTACCACTGCTTTTTTCATTCTGATTGTCCTCCTTTTTTTGAGAATGGTTCTTCCATCTTACTGAGAACTTCCCCGAAATTCAATAGACAAATGTCCCTATAAAAAGGACGCATTTCCATTATATTCTTACAATTTGTATGCAAAACTTTCGTATGCTGACTTTTTCTCCAAAGCTTCCCTGAAAAACAAGCTGTTTTTGCGGATTTTGCACAAAACAAACTGTAATTTTTTGCAGAAAACACACTTTTTTTCATGCGTTTTCAACAGTTTTCATTGAAAAAAATACAATTTTCCATTCTATAAGAAAGCTGATTGCCCCCATAAGCAGAAAAAAACACTCATTATGCAAAATCGTGCTATAATAGAAGCGTATGAAACAATAAAGAAGAAGCAAAAGCAACAACACCTTGTTTATTATCCACAAAAGGAGGAGTTCCTGTGAAACAAAAGAAGGATATCAAGAAAGTTCTGATTATCGGCTCCGGCCCCATCATCATCGGGCAGGCGTGTGAATTCGACTACTCCGGCACACAGGCGTGTAAGGCGCTGCGTAAGCTGGGCTACGAAATTGTTCTGGTCAATTCCAACCCCGCAACCATCATGACAGACCCCGAAATAGCCGATGCAACCTATATCGAACCCTTGAATATCAACCGTCTGGAACAGATTATTGCAAAAGAACGTCCCGATGCTCTGCTGCCCAATCTCGGCGGTCAGTCCGGTCTGAATCTTTGCTCTGAGCTTTCCAAGGCCGGTATTTTAGACAAATATAATGTAGAAGTCATCGGTGTACAGGTTGATGCCATCGAGCGTGGCGAAGACCGTATCGAATTCAAAAAAACCATGGACAGCCTTGGCATTGAAATGGCAAGAAGTGAGGTTGCCTATTCCGTAGACGAAGCCCTTGCCATTGCCGATAAGCTGGGCTATCCCGTTGTTCTGCGTCCCGCTTATACCATGGGCGGCACAGGCGGCGGTCTGGTTTATAACGTAGATGAACTGAAAACCGTATGCACACGCGGTCTGCAGGCTTCCCTCGTTGGTCAGGTTCTGGTAGAGGAATCTATTCTCGGCTGGGAAGAGCTGGAATTGGAGGTTGTGCGTGATGCCGAAGGCAATATGATTACCGTATGCTTTATTGAAAATATCGACCCCCTTGGTGTGCATACCGGTGATTCCTTCTGCTCCGCTCCCATGCTGACTATTTCCGAGGAGGTACAGAAGCGTTTGCAGGAAAAATCCTATAAGATTGTCGATTCCGTACAGGTAATCGGCGGCACAAACGTACAGTGGGCGCATGACCCCGAAACAGACAGAGATATCATCATCGAAATCAACCCCAGAACCTCCCGTTCCTCCGCACTGGCTTCCAAGGCAACCGGCTTCCCCATTGCTCTGGTTTCCGCCATGCTTGCAACAGGGCTGACTCTGAAGGATATCCCCTGCGGTAAATACGGCACACTGGATAAATATGTTCCCGATGGCGATTATGTTGTTATCAAATTCGCACGCTGGGCATTTGAAAAATTCAAAGGCGTAGAGGATAAGCTGGGTACCCAGATGCGCGCAGTCGGCGAGGTTATGAGTATCGGTAAGAATTATAAAGAAGCCTTCCAGAAAGCCATCCGTTCTCTGGAAACAGGTCGCTATGGTCTGGGGCATGCAAAGGATTTTGATAAAAAATCCAAGGAAGAACTTTTGAAAATGCTGGTTTCTCCCTCCAGTGAACGCCATTTCATCATGTATGAAGCACTGCGAAAGGGCGCAACCGTAGAAGAAATCCATGAGCTGACAAAGGTAAAGGCATGGTTCATCAATCAGATGAAGGAGCTGGTTGAGGAGGAGGAAGTCCTTCTGGCAAACAAAGGAAAGCTGCCTGCGGATGATGTACTGATTGCCGCAAAGAAGGATGGCTTCTCCGATAAATATCTGAGCCAACTTCTGGAAATCGATGAAGCAGAAATCAGAAACAAGCGCATCGCGTTGGGTCTGGAGGAGGCTTGGGAGCCCGTTCATGTCAGCGGCACACAGGATAAGGCGTATTACTACTCCACCTATAATGCAGAAGACAAAAACCCCGTCAGCACAGAAAAACCCAAGGTTATGATTCTGGGCGGCGGCCCCAACAGAATCGGGCAGGGTATTGAATTTGACTACTGCTGCGTACATGCTTCTCTGGCGTTGAAGCAGCTTGGTTTTGAAACAATTATCGTAAACTGCAACCCCGAAACCGTTTCCACAGACTATGACACCTCCGATAAGCTTTACTTTGAACCTCTGACACTGGAAGATGTGCTGAGCATTTATAAAAAAGAAAAGCCCGTTGGCGTTATCGCGCAGTTCGGCGGTCAGACTCCTCTGAATCTGGCGGCTGATTTGGAAAAGAACGGCGTAAAAATTCTGGGGACTCCTCCTGCTGTGATCGACCTGGCAGAAGACAGAGACCACTTCCGCGCAATGATGGATAAGCTGGGTATTCCCATGCCTGAATCCGGCATGGCAGTTACGGTTGCGGATGCCCTTCATATCGCAGAAAAAATCGGCTATCCCGTTATGGTTCGCCCCTCCTATGTTCTGGGCGGCCGCGGTATGGAAGTCGTGTATGACCCCGAAAATCTGACTAAATACATGGATGCCGCTGTTGGCGTAACCCCCGACAGACCCATTCTGATTGACCGTTTCCTGAATCACGCAATGGAATGTGAAGCAGATGCTATCAGTGACGGCACACATGCCTTCGTTCCTGCCGTTATGGAGCATATCGAGCTTGCAGGCGTACACTCCGGTGACTCCGCATGTATCATTCCTTCCAGACATATTTCTGAAAAGAATGTCAAAACCATCAAGGAATACACCCGAAAAATCGCAGAGGAAATGGGCGTTAAGGGTCTGATGAATATGCAGTATGCCATCGAAAACGATAAGGTATATGTGCTGGAGGCGAACCCCAGAGCATCCCGTACCGTTCCTCTGGTTTCCAAGGTCTGCAACATCCGCATGGTTCCTCTGGCAATCGATATCGTCACAAGCGAGCTGACAGGCAGACCCTCTCCCGTACCCGGTCTGAAGGAAAAGAATATTCCTTACTACGGCGTGAAGGAATCCGTATTCCCCTTCAATATGTTCCAGGAGGTTGACCCTGTTCTGGGACCCGAAATGCGCTCCACAGGCGAGGTGCTTGGGCTTTCCGAATTCTACGGCGAAGCCTTCTTCAAGGCACAGGAGGCAACACAGACAAAGCTGCCCATGAGCGGCACCGTGCTGATTTCCGTCTGCGATAAGGATAAGGCAGAACTGCCGGAGGTGGCAAAGGGCTTTGCAGATGCAGGCTTCCATATCCTCGCAACAAAAGGCACCCAGAAGGTTCTGGCAGATGCAGGCATTGTTTCCGAGTTCGTCTATAAGCTGAGCGAAGGCAGACCCAACATCTCCGACCTGATTACAAACGGCAAAATCGACCTGATTATCAATACCCCCAGAGGTGCAGACGGCACACTGGATGACAGCTACCTGCGTAAAGCAGCCATCCGTAAGAAAATCCCTTACATCACAACCATGGCTGCCGCAAAGGCAACTGCCTCCGGTATCGAATCCATGAATAAGCCCGGCTGCGGCGTTGTCAGATCCTTGCAGGAGCTGCACAGCACCATCACCGATAAGGAATAAGATTAACCTAAAAAGAACCATATTCTCACGAATATGGTTCTTTTTTTATTCTCCGCAGAGCTCCTGCATCACTTTTTCCACTGTTGAAAGTTTCTCGATTTCATAAGCATTTGCGCCGCAGAAAACAAGCCCCTCTCTCCCCTGCACCGCATCAATCAATGCCTGCGAGATGCAGTATTTCGTTTCCGCCTGCTTGCAGTGGTTCATGCACTGATAGCATCTCTGCACAGGAATCCGCCCCTGCTTCTCTACCTTCTCCAAAAAGGAATTCCGAATGGCGCGCGCTGCCAAGCCGACAGGGCTTTCAATCAGCTGCACATCCTCCTTTCGGCTCCGCAAATACGCCTGCTTAAATGCCGGAGCGGCATCACATTCCTCTGTCGCAACGAATTTAGTGCCGACCTGCACACCGCTCGCGCCAAGTGCCATCAGCCGTTCCACGTCCGCATGGCTGCGCACACCGCCGCCGGCAATCACAGGGATTTTCACGTCGTTTTTCTCCTCCAATTCCCGCACATAATCCACTACGTCCACAAGACTGTCCTCTAAGGTGTCAAAAGTGCCGTCCACAAGGTGTCCATAGGGGTATCCAAGGTGTCCACCTGCAAGCGGTCCCTCCACCACCACTGCATCAGGCAGTCTGTCTGCTCTCTGCCACTGCTTTACAATCAGCTTCAGGGCTCTCGCAGAGGAAACAATCGGCAGGATTGCTGCCCTTGTGCCTGCTGCATATTTCGCCAGATTCACAGGCAGACCTGCCCCCGAAACGATAAAATCCGCCCCTGCGCCAATCGCTTCCTTCACATATTCCTCATAATGATTCATCACTGTCATGAAATTAAAACCAATGATACCGCCATTGGCAATCTCCTTGGCTTTTTCCAGTTCGTTCCCGATGGCTCTCAGATTAGCGCGAAAGGGATTTTCCTTGAAATCCGCCTCTTTGTAGCCGGGATGCACGCCGGAAATCGTGCCGATACCGCCGCATTTCGCCACATTTCCCGCCAGAGAGGAAAGGGATACCCCCACCCCCATTCCGCCCTGCACAATCGGACGTTTTGCGGTTAATCCGCCAAATTTCAATGCTTTTACTTCCATCACAGCTCCTCCTCATTTTTCTCTTGCATTTGAACCGTATCTCTCACTATTTTATGCTTTCTGAAAATCTTGAAACGCCCGTCTATTTCCTTGAGCTTGTAGACGGAGCGGGCAGGATAGTTTTCCTGTTTGGCCTTGAGGAAGTAGTGATCACGATATTCTTTCATAGTATCTCCACCTTGTAACCCAAAAACCTCCAAATCACCAGAGGTATGGAGCGGAGGGAACCATGTTTTTTCGGCTCTGCGCGAAGGCCGTGCGGGCTTACATCCTGTCGCAATAGACGGAACTGAGGAATTCTTCCATCGCCTCGTCGGCAAGGGCGATATACTCGGAAAGCGGAAACGCCTTCCCACACTTGGGACAAAACATGTGCACCTCATGGCAAGACCGCTCAATGAACAGCGGCATCCCGCAATGCTTGCAGCACACCGTCGTCTGGACCTTACGGGCACGGGAAAACGAACCCCACATAGCATACCTCCAAAATCGCTTTGGCCTATACGACACGGCCCGATTCGTCAAGCGGCATGGCGCACCCCTTGCCCTTATTGAAGAATGCCTGCACTCTCTCCTTGAAAAGAGAGCACAGGGAGCGGAAACGCATGGAAATCAGGAAACCCGGCGCGGCGGAACTCAAGCCCGCCTTGGCTCTGGCATGGGACGTCTTCCTCAAGGACGCGGCATCCGGCTTTTCGGACGAGGGCATCAGAACATTCAAACGCTTCATCGAATACGACAGCATGGCGGCAACGCTGGCTCTTCAGCCATCTCTGAACACCAAACGGTTTACCATATTCCATCAGAGCCAGCTCTGCCATCTCATGAGCCAGATCATAGATA
>OHAM01002355.1_pt1 | contig 10473 bp, 9 predicted proteins | sample 1577161 | NCBI WGS metagenome assembly OHAM01 (sample SAMEA3541583, study PRJEB24748) | human gut metagenome | biome: human gut; feature: human-associated habitat; material: faeces | place: China | collected 2012
CAAATACTTCCATAAAACACAGAAGTTCGTCCTAATCGACGAGCTTTCTTTTTTTGCTTTGAATCACTTTGCTATAAGGTGTTAGTAAAAAATGACACCTAATCAATGACGAGTTGCAAATAAACGTCCATATCTTGAAAAAATAGATTATTTATGGTATGATGTTAATCGAGTAACTGTAACCAGAAGAAACGGAGAATACAAAGGAGAGTTACAGATGAGAATAAGCTATAATAAACTTCAAAAACTTATGATTGATAATCAGATGAAAAGACAGGATTTAATGCGTGCAGCGGAAATTTCATCTTCTGTTGCGACGAAGCTGAATAAGAACGAAACAGTATCTCTTGATGTCCTGATGAGAATTTGTAAAGTGTTCCATTGCGATATTGGAGATATATGTGAAGTTATATTAGACGAATAGAAGGAACATTGCTTCCAGTCAAAAAATAAAACTGGATATTAAAAGATTTAATGTCCACCAAAAGGGTGAATTAGATGATAGAAGAAACATATAGTGCAGGATTGATTTCCCAATCATTCTGGTTTGTTGAAATGAAGAAGGTCATCAAGTTGATTGACGATGGAAAGTCCGAAGAAGAAATTAAAAAAATGTGTATAGAAGAAAATCTTTTTGGTGCGGCAAAAGAGTATCGAGCCAAAAGGATATATGGATACATTTGGAACAGAGCAAAAAGACTGGATAAGACACTGATTGACTTGTTTTGTACTTCTGACTTGGCAACCCAAAAGGTAATCAATTTGATTGCCATTCTCAGGTCAGACCGATTGTTCTTTGAATTTATGTTTGAAGTGTATCGAGAAAAAAATATACTTGGTATTCCGATAATCGAAGATGCAGATGTAAATGTTTTTTTTAAAAATAAAGAAATTCAAAGTGAAGATATTGCAGCTTGGACAGATGGTACAAAACGCAGGCTTCGCTCGATATATTTTAACTATTTGACAGATGCGAACCTTTTAACGATTGTTGAGAAAAAGAAAACAATAACGCCACCAATTCTTGATATTGCTTTAGAACGTTATCTTGAAGCGTGTGGAGAGAGTGCAATGATTAAGGCAATTACGGGGGTGGACTAAATGATGTCGCTTGACGAACGATTAGATAAAGTAGAAGAAATGATACAAAAACCTTCGTTTAGAGAAAACAAAGGGTTAGGTAATGAAGTCGGATACTATATCTTTGATTATCCTGCTGAAAAAGAATTGTATATCCGTGAGAGGATAGAATACATCAAGAAAAAAAGTGAAAACTCAGATGATGATTTTAGAGTTGTAGTGTTTGACCTTTACGACATTATGATTGATATTCTTATCAAAAAAGGATATTTAGAAAAGTGTTATCAGTTTGAAAAGACAAAAGGCTTTGAGAGAGTATCAAAATCCATCAGCAATATGTTGAGGATAACATCATCAGACAGTCTGATAGTGAATCATATCAGGGATAATACGCCGGAGAAAGCAGTTGTGTTTATTACTGGTATTGGAAAGTGCTATCCGATATTGCGTTCACATACGGTACTGAATAATTTACATCAGGTCATAGATAATGTTCCGGTAGTGCTGTTTTATCCGGGCAATTATGACGGTCAGGAACTGGTGCTGTTTGGAGAGATAAAGGACGATAACTATTACAGAGCATTCAAGCTCGTGGATTAAGAGGAGAGGGAATATGATTATCAAGAATATGTTTTCAAAGCCTATTGACAGAGATATTAAAGGCGTAATCAAAGTTGGACAGGATGACGATGCAAATATTAAGCAGGAGCTTGAAGAATATGTAGTGACAAGAGAACTTCAGAAGCATTTTTCTGATTTCTTTGCAAGCTATAAGAGAGGAATTACCGGAAATACAGACAAGATGGGCGTGTGGATTTCCGGCTTCTTTGGAAGTGGTAAATCTCACTTCCTGAAGATTTTATCCTATCTCCTTGAAAATAAAGAAGTTGGCGGTAAGAAAGCGATTGATTACTTCGTAGATGATAATAAAATTTCTGACCAGATGGTACTTGCAGATATGAAACTGGCAGGTACGATTCCGACGGATGTTGTCCTTTTCAATATTGACTCTAAAAGCGAAGTGAATGGCAAACAGTCTAAGGTTGCCATTGTTTCCGTATTGCAGAATGTGTTCAATGAAATGCAGGGATTTAGTGGTTCTAATCCGTTCCTTGCAGATTTGGAACGCAAATTGACCGAAGAAGAAAAGTACGATTTATTCAAGGAAAAATTTGAAGATAGCTTTGGTTCTGCTTGGGAGGAATCACGCAGCGACTTTGATTTCATTCAGGACGATGTGGTAGAAGTCCTTGATGAGATTGGATTTATGAGCATAGAAGCCGGTAGAAACTGGTGTGAGAAAGCTACCGGAGAATATACATATAAGGTTGAGGATTTCGCCAGACTTGTAAAAAAATACCTTGATAAAAAAGAGAGCAATCATCATATCGTATTCCTGATTGATGAGATTGGACAGTACATAGGCGACGATTCTAAACTTATGCTGAATCTTCAGACTGTAACAGAAGATTTGGGTACTGCCTGCGGCGGCAAGGCTTGGATTATCGTAACAAGTCAGCAGGATATTGATTCGATTACAAAAACAAAGGGAAATGATTTCTCGAAAATTCAGGGACGTTTTGACACCAGACTTTCTCTTTCATCTGCCAATGTTGATGAAGTAATCAAAAAGAGAATCCTTGAAAAGAACGAAGCAGGAAAACAGACTCTTACCTTACTTTATGATGATAAGGCGACGGTCATCAAAAACCTGATTTTGTTCAATGATGGTGTTGAAAAGAAATTATATTCCGATAGAGAAAATTTTGCGGACATCTATCCGTTTATTCCATATCAGTTTAATTTACTTGGAAGTGTGCTGACTTCCATTCGTACTCACGGTGCATCTGGTAAGCATCTGGCAGAAGGCGAGCGTTCTATGCTTGCATTGTTTAAAGAATCTGCCGTAAAAGTTATGAACGATGAGCCGGGAACGATTGTGCCATTTAATATGTTCTATGACGCCCTTGAGCAATTCCTGGACCATTCTCATAAGGGTGTTATTTCCCGTGCCTTAGATAATGAGTATCTGAATCCGAATCACGAAAAAGAATGCTTTGATGTTAATGTACTGAAAACACTCTTTATGATTAAGTACGTTAAGGAAATCAAAGCAAATATTGAGAATATCACAAGTCTTATGGTATCGAATGTAAATGATGACCGTATGGCTCTTGCACAGCAGGTAGAGGACGCATTGAAACGTCTTGTTCGCCAGACGTTGGTTCAGAAGAACGGGGATATTTATGTATTCCTGACAGATGAGGAGCAGGAAATTAACAGAGCGATTGAATCGCAGAATGTAGATTCCGGAGAAGTCATTGCCAAAGTATCTGAAATGATTTTTGATGGTCTTTATGATGAAAAGAAGTATCGCTACCCGGCATTCAACGGAAGATATGCGTTTGCTTTTAATCAGGTTGTTGATGATAAACCATATAAGGCAAATCAGAATAATGATATAACATTGAAAATTCTTACTCCGAACAGTGATGAACGAGCAGATGAAACGACAATGAGAATTCTGTCCGGTCAGTCAAGTTGTGTGCTTGTAGTATTGCCTGACGACAGAACATTCCTCGATGAAATCCGTTCTGCTTTGCAGATAGAAAAATTTATCCGTTTTGATGCTACAAATGCAGTTACGCAGTTTGAAAGCATTAAGGAAGCTAAGAAGGTGGAAATGCGTGAGAGAAACGGAGCTGCAAAGCTGTTCCTTTCCGAAAGCTTGAAGAATGCAGAAATCTATGTGAATGGAGATAAAATTCAGAGCGGAGCAAAGGAAATTGCTTCTAAGATAAATGAAGCACTCGGTAAGTTGGTTTCCACAGTTTATCACAAATTGTCTTATATTGATACGGCAATGAGCGAGTCGGATATTCGCACACTGTTCAAGAATAATGGACAGCAGCTTACTCTTGCAGGTACAAATACAGCAAAGAATGAATTGGCTCTTCACGATGTTAATGACTATATCGCTTTAAACACACAGCGTCATATGAAAACTTCTATGAAGTCCATTCTGGAACGCTTCTTGAAAGCACCATATGGATTTGTAGAAGCCGATGTGCAGTGGCTTGTCGCTAAGTTGTTCAAAGATGGCGAAATTGCAATGTTCGTGAATAATGACGCAGTTACATTGCTTTCAAAGACTCCGGAAGAAATTATCCGTTATCTGACACGCAAAGAGTTCAATGAAAAACTGATGACCGAAAAGCGTGTAAAAGCGAATGAAAAACAGAAGAAATCTGTCCGTACAGTAATGAAAGAACTGTTTAATGTTACTTCGGCAAGCGATGATGACGATGCGATTATGAGAAGTTTTCTTGGTTACGCATCAAATCTGAAGAATGACCTTGAGAGATTGGATATTCACTATGCGACACAGCCTGCTTATCCGGGCAAACAGCTTATTGCTTCCGGTAAAAAGCTGATGGCTGATGTACTGCAAATGAAATATTCCAATGAGTTCTTTGCAGGCATCGACCATAAGAAAGACGATTTTCTCGATTTTGCTGAGGATTATGAGCCTGTTAAGAAGTTCTTTGCAGGAGAACAGAAGGGCATATTTGATAAAGCTCTGAAGCTGATGAAGATTTATGATGACAGTAAGACATTCATTGTAAATAGTGAGATTGAAGCAGTTGTTGCGGACATCAAGTCTATTTTGAAAAAATCTGTTCCTTATTCAGAAATCTTTAAATTACCGGAGTTATTGGACACGTTTATCAATCTTTACAGCAAACTTCTTAACGAAATGCAGAAACCAATAGATAATGCTATTCAGGAAGCAAGACAGCGTGTTTTTGAAGAACTGCAAGACAAGAAATGCCACGATAAACTGGCGGATAAGTATGTAAATCTGTTCAGAGAAATCAGTGACAAGGCAATGAGCTGTAACAATGTGGCTACATTGCAAAACATCAAAGTGGAAGCAGACGCACTCAAAGTCCGTTGCTTAAATGAGATTGAAAAAGAAGAAGCGAAAATCATTGCAGCAGAACAGCCTACTCACGTAGCAGAAACTGGAAACTATGGTGGAGAAACGATTGCTCCGGCTGCACCGGCTCCAAAGGTAAAGAGAAAGAAAACGGTTAGCATTAAATCTATCAACAATGCGACAACTTGGCAGCTTGAGAGTGAATCAGATGTTAAGAAGTACATTGCAGAACTTGAGAAGAAACTGATGAATACTTTGGAAGAAGATACGATTATCAATATTGAGTTCTAAGAGATTGGGAGGTGTATGCCTTGTCAACAGAAAATTTTACAATATCTATTCAGGGAGATAGCGAAGGATATGTGACTTTTGAATGTCCATACTGTAATTCGGAATTTAAGTTGCAAGCTGGAGAATATCAAAATGACGATGAGCCGTTTGAAGAATTGTTTTGTCCTTATTGTGGTCTGGCGAAAGAAAAGAATGAATTTTTATCATCAGATGTAATTGAGCAGGCACAAGCAATTGCTTATAACTATATGGTAGAAGAATTGAACAAGACCTTTAAGAAAATGCAAAGGTCGCTTAATCGTTCTAAAGGCTTGATAAAGATAAAAATGGATTATAAGCCATTGAAAAAGGTTGCAACGAAAGAATTAAAGGATAAGGATACCACAGAAACAGAGTTTAAGTGTTCCTGTTGTGGTCGCAGAGTAAAGGTACTTTATTGTGCAGGAGCAGCGAAGGTATTTTGTCCGTATTGTGGGGTGGATATATGAACAGATTAGAATTAAGAAAACTGAGTTTAGAATTTCGCAGATTATCAAGCAATTTGCTTAATAGCACTAATGACACAGCAGATATAAATCTTTCTCGTTTTTTAAAATTTATAGATGGAAACGAGTTAATATCTGGAATCATTCAGGATAAAATATCAGGTGTCGATTATGACTTTAAGAAGTGCTATGCAATAGGCTGTTCAGGTTGGGCAGACTATAATCCGCCTGAAGATGAAGCGTGCCATATTAAAGCACAGTATGATTATCTGACATTTATAAATAATGAGGACAAAGTAAATGTTCAGGGACAATCAATGCGATATTGTTGGTCGAGCCGAAAAATAAATGATAATATTCAAAGCTTCCTTGAAATGGCATTTAAGCCGCTTATAGATTTTATCAACGACCAACTTTCAATGGAAATGATTGTTCTTGACGAGGAGGAAAAGGCTATGGGCGGAAATACATATATTCAGAATATTGAAACTGTCAATGGCTCTGCGAGTCAGCAGAACAGTGGCGTGATAAATACTTATAACACTACAAATGATACAAGTTCTATGCTTGAGTTAATTGACAAATTACTTGCTTCATTGCCTGAGATACAAGGTGTTGATGTAGAAGAAATTGAAAATGTAAAAGATGATTTGGAAATGGTTCAGGAACAGTTGAAAACTGATAATCCGAAAAAGAACCGTATAGGAAAAGCTCTTGTAGGTATCAAAAAGTTTGCAGGCGATTTTTCTATGAAACTTGCAGTAACACTTGCTGCCGGAGCAGTTACCGGAGCAGATTGGGGTATGTTACTGCAACAGCTTGAAAACTTTATTAGATAAGAGATGGAGAAAGCAAGATGAACAAAACAGCAATAAGAAAATTTGCAGAGTGGGCGAGAGAAAAGCTCATTGAAGATATTAAATATAAAGCCGGAACAGTTGGTATTACAGAGAATGGAATCGCAGAGAAATTACCGCAGTCAACAAGTGATACGTATTTCTATGATGTAGGTACAAAGGATTATACGAAAATCTCCGGTATTGAAATTAAGCAGAGAGATGCTCTTGTAAAAGCAATTCAGACAAAAGAACGCAGCTATAAAAGTTATCAGGAAACGTTTGAAAATGTGATTGAAGAAGTAGCATATACTTGGTTCAACCGTTTGATTGCGATTCGTTTTATGGAAGTCAATGATTATTTGCCTTCCGGTGTTCGTGTGCTTTCCTCAGAGAACAAAGCGAAGAAAGAGCCGGATTTAGTAACGACACCGTTTGATACCGATTTGGAATTTACATCTTATGAGCAGGATAGAATCGTCCAGTTAAAAGATTATAATAAACTGGACGAATTATTCCGTATGCTTTTTATTAAGCAGTGCAATAAGCTTCACGATATTTTACCGGAGTTGTTTGAAAAGACAGATGATTATTCGGAATTACTTCTTACAATTTCGTTTACAGACCCAGAGGGGATTATTCATCATCTTATCAATGATATTGAAGATGTTGATTTCCGCATTAACGATGAAATGTACACTGATGACGGAAAAATAAAAGCTGATGGTCAGGTTGAGATTATTGGCTGGTTGTATCAGTATTATATTTCAAAGAAACATGACGAGATTGTAAATATCTATAAAGGAACAGTAAAGAAAGCGGACATTCCAGCAGCAACACAGTTGTTTACAACAGACTGGGTTGTTCGTTATATGGTGGACAACTCTTTGGGAAGATACTGGATTGAAAGAAATCCACAGAGCAAGTTAGCTGAAAAACTGGAATTTTTTGTCACACCTAAAAACGGGGAAATCCAGTATGTTGATGAAAAAATTAGTCCGATTGATTTAACTTTTTTTGACCCTTGTATGGGTAGCGGACATATTCTTGTATATGCATTTGATGTGCTTATGGAAATCTATCGTGAAGTGGGATATTCCGACAGAGATGCGGCATTAAGCATTGTGGAAAATAACCTTTTCGGTATGGATATTGATAAGCGTGCGTATCAGTTGGCGTATTTTGCAGTAATGATGAAAGCTCGCAGTTATAATCGCCGTGCATTGACAAAAGGTATATCCAATAACCTTGCAGTTGTTGAGGAAAGTAATTCTATTGATAAATTTGCTTGTAATGGTTTAACAACGGATAGTGAACAGAATAAAATTGGCGAATACTTAGTTGAAATGTATAGGGACGCACAGGAAATTGGAACATTACAGACGATTGAAAAGGAAGATTACAAGGGATTTGTTACATATTTAAATAATATTGATAGCAGTGCAGGACAAATAGACCTTTTTTCAACAGCTTGGCTGAATGAGACACTTCCACAGATGTTACAGCTTGCAAAATAGGCTGAAATTATGAGTAATAAGTATGCGGTTGTTTGTACCAATCCGCCATATATGAACAAGTTGGAGGGACAGCTTAAAAAGTTTGTAGTTGATAATTATAAGCCATATTCTGGCGACTTGTTCAGTGTGTTCATTTATCGTAATTTTGATTATTGCAAAGTAGATGGATATTCTGCATTTATGACACCTTTTGTTTGGATGTTTATTAAAACTTATGAGCAGTTGAGAGAATATATCATCAACCATAAGTCTATTACTACTCTTGTTCAAATGGAATATTCAGCTTTTGAAGAAGCTACTGTACCAATCTGTTCATTTATCTTAAAGAATGGAAAAGAAACAGGCAAAGGTCTTTATTTCCGCCTTTCGGACTTCAAGGGCGGTATGGAGGTTCAGAAGAACAAAGTTCTTGAAGCACTTGATAATAAGAATTGTGGTTATTTCTATGAAACTGAGCAATTCAATTTTACTAAAATCCCTGGCAGCCCTATTGCATATTGGGCAGGAAACAGCATACTAAAAGCATTTGAAATAGGAAAAACATTAGATAATTATGCTAATTGTTGTACGGGAATGCAGACGGGAAATAACGAAAAATATGTTAGATACTGGTTTGAGGTATCTTCTTATGATTTTGAACCTATGTCGGAAAAAAGTAAAAACAAATGGGTCAAGTACAATTGCGGTGGCGATAGCAGAAAATGGTACGGGAATCACTGGCGAGTAATTAATTGGGAAAATGATGGATTGGCTGTAAGAAATGAAAAAGGCTCTGTTATAAGAAATGAAGAGAATTTTTTTAATGAAGGAATTAGCTGGAAGCGAATAGGAAGTTCTGATTTTTATTTAAGATATTTGCCTAAAGGTTTTATCTTTGATCAAGCTGGAGATTCAATGTTTTTTACGGATAAAATGATGTTGAAGTATGTTCTTGGCTTTGTTAACACTAAGGTGGCTTTATCGGTTTTTCAATTTATTGCACCAACATTGAATCTTACTGCTGGAAATATGAACAAGTTGCCAATTATTTATGATGGTAAGTTGGACATAATAGAAAAACTTGTTGATCAAAACATTAAGATGGAAAAAATAGATTGGGACTTATTTGAAACCTCTTGGGATTTCACAAGACATCCTTTACTGAATTATGCACCACATAATTCAATGCCTGAAGTTGAAATGAATTATACAATAGCATCAGCTTATGGTTATTGGGAGCAAGATTGCGAAAATAGATTTAATCAGCTTAAAGCAAACGAAGAAGAACTCAATCGTATCTTTATTGACATTTATGGATTGCAGGACGAATTGACACCGGAAGTAGAAGATAAAGATGTTACTGTTCGTCAGGCTGATTTACAGAGAGATATCAAGAGTTTGGTTTCTTACGCAGTAGGTTGTATGTTCGGAAGATATTCACTTGATGTTGATGGTTTAGCTTATTCAGGTGGAGAATGGAATAACAGTAAATATGACACTTTTATTCCAGATGCAGATAACTGCATTCCAATTACGGACGAGGAATATTTTGAAGATGATATTGTTGGTCTGTTTTGTGCTTGGCTGAAAAAGGTTTATGGAGAAGATACTCTTGAAGAAAACCTTGATTTTATTGCGAATGCCCTTGGTAATAAAGGAAAGACAAGCCGTGAAGTAATCAGGAATTACTTCCTGACTGATTTCATCAAAGACCATATTAAGACTTACCAGAAACGCCCGATTTATTGGCTTTTTGATAGTGGTAAGCAGAATGGATTTAAGGCTCTTGTTTATATGCACCGTTGGAACGCAGACACCATTGGTAATGTTCGAGTTGAGTATCTGCATCGTATTCAGCGTGTGTATGAAAAAGAGATTACCCGTATGCAGGAAATCATAGATAACAGCCATGATAACAAGGAAATTTCCAATGCTACAAAGCGTAAGGAAAAACTCCAGAAACAGATTAAGGAAACCAAAGACTATGATGCTAAAATCGCTCACTTGGCTCTTTCTCGTATCGACATTGACCTTGATGATGGCGTAAAAGTCAATTACGAAAAAGTACAGACCGCCGATGGAAAGAAAATGCAGATTTTAGCGAAGGTATAGGAGGGTAAAACTATGGCATTTGATTTGAAAAAATTTCAAAAGGAATTGGCACAGCAAAAAGTTTATGATACTTGGCAGTATGTAAATAGTTTGCGAGAAATGCTTACATATATGAATATGTCATGTGAGCTTTTGGATAAAGTATATGCTCAACGTGGAATTAAATTGAAAGAAAAAGAACATTAGTTCCAACTACTAGGCAGGCTGAGGCAGGACAATCACTTCAGCATAGG
>OHAM01002368.1_pt1 | contig 10442 bp, 6 predicted proteins | sample 1577161 | NCBI WGS metagenome assembly OHAM01 (sample SAMEA3541583, study PRJEB24748) | human gut metagenome | biome: human gut; feature: human-associated habitat; material: faeces | place: China | collected 2012
ATTGAAACCGGAAAAAGATGGTCTTTTCTGTGAGAAGATTTTTGGACCTAGCAAAGACTGGGAGTGCCATTGCGGTAAATATAAGAAAATTCGTTACAAGGGCGTTGTCTGCGACCGTTGTGGCGTTGAAATTACAAAATCCAGCGTTCGTAGAGAGCGTATGGGACACATCGAGCTTGCTGCACCTGTATCCCATATCTGGTACTTCAAGGGAATTCCATCCCGTATGGGATTAATTCTGGACTTATCTCCAAGAACATTGGAAAAAGTTTTATACTTTGCTTCTTACATCGTATTGGATGCAGGCAATACTGCATTACAGTACAAACAGGTGCTTTCCGAAGGTGAATACCAGGATGCAAGAGAACAGTATGGCAATACTTTCCGTGTTGGAATGGGTGCTGAGGCAATTCAGGAATTATTACAGGCAATTGATCTGGAAAAAGATTCCGCTGAATTAAAAGCAGAGTTAGAAGATGCAACAGGTCAGAAACGTGCCAGAATCATCAAGAGACTGGAAGTTGTAGAAGCATTCCGCGAATCTGGAAATAAACCAGAGTGGATGATCATGACAGTTGTACCGGTTATTCCACCAGATCTTCGTCCTATGGTTCAGTTGGATGGTGGACGTTTTGCTACATCTGACTTAAATGATTTATATAGAAGAATTATCAACAGAAATAACCGTTTAAGAAGACTTCTTGAGTTAGGAGCTCCTGATATCATCGTTCGTAATGAGAAACGTATGTTACAGGAAGCAGTAGATGCCCTGATCGATAATGGTCGTCGTGGCCGTCCGGTTACAGGACCTGGTAACAGAGCATTAAAATCCTTATCTGATATGTTAAAAGGTAAATCCGGACGTTTCAGACAGAACTTACTTGGTAAACGTGTTGACTACTCCGGACGTTCCGTTATCTGTGTTGAGCCAAAATTAAAGATTTATCAGTGTGGTCTTCCAAAAGAGATGGCAATCGAATTATTCAAACCATTTGTTATGAAAGAACTCGTTGCCAACGGATCTGCCCACAACATCAAGAGTGCTAAGAAAATGGTCGAGAGACTCCAGACAGAAGTCTGGGATGTCTTAGAAGACGTTATCAAAGAGCATCCGGTTATGTTAAACCGTGCTCCTACACTGCACAGATTAGGTATTCAGGCATTCGAGCCAATCTTAGTAGAAGGTAAAGCAATCAAGTTACATCCATTGGTATGTACAGCGTTCAACGCTGACTTCGATGGTGACCAGATGGCTGTTCATCTTCCATTATCTGTAGAGGCTCAGGCTGAATGTAGATTTATGCTTCTTTCACCGAACAACTTATTAAAACCATCAGATGGTGGTCTTGTAGCGGTTCCTTCACAGGATATGGTTCTTGGTATCTACTACTTAACACAGGAGAGACCGGGAGCTAAGGGAGAAGGCAAGATCTTCAAGAGTGTAAATGAAGCAATCCTTGCATACGAGAATGGAGCAGTAACACTTCACTCCAGAATCAAAGTCCGTATGACAAAGACAATGCCAGACGGAAGAACACTCACAGGAGTTGTTGAGTCCACATTAGGACGTTTCATCTTCAATGAGATCATTCCTCAGGATTTAGGATTTGTTGACAGAAGCATTCCTGGCAATGAGTTAAAACTGGAAGTAGATTTCCTTGTTGCTAAGAAACAGAACAAACAGATTCTTGAAAAAGTAATCAACATCCACGGCGCTACAAAAACAGCAGAAGTTCTTGATGCTGTAAAAGCTATGGGTTACAAATATTCTACAAGAGCAGCGATGACCGTATCCATTTCCGACATGACGGTTCCACCAGAGAAACCGGCTATGATCAAAGCAGCTCAGGATACAGTAGACAGAATTACAAAACAGTACAAACGTGGTCTTATCACAGAGGAAGAACGTTACAAAGAAGTTGTTGAGACATGGAAAGAGACCGATGATGAACTTACAAAAGTGCTTCTGGAAGGCCTTGATAAATACAACAACATCTTCATGATGGCTGACTCCGGAGCCCGTGGTTCTGATAAACAGATCAAACAGCTTGCTGGTATGCGTGGTTTGATGGCTGATACAACCGGTAGAACAATTGAGCTGCCTATCAAATCAAACTTCCGTGACGGTCTTGACGTATTGGAGTACTTCATGTCTGCACATGGAGCCAGAAAAGGTATGTCCGATACAGCGCTTCGTACAGCCGATTCCGGATACCTTACAAGACGTCTTGTAGATGTATCACAGCATATGATCGTTCGTGAGTCTGACTGCTGTGAAGGCAAGAACAGAGAAATCCCTGGTATGTGGGTAACTGCATTCATGGATGGAAAAGAAGAGATTGAAAGTCTTCAGGAACGTATTACAGGTCGTTTCTCCTGCAATACAATTTGTGATAAAGATGGCAATGTCATCGTAAAAGCAAACCATATGATCACACCAAAACGTGCAGCAGAAGTTATGAGCCGTGGTGTTGATGAGAATGGCAACCCAATTGAAAAAGTTAAGATCCGTACCGTATTATCCTGCCGCTCCCATATGGGTGTATGTGCAAAATGTTATGGAGCAAACATGGCAACCGGTCAGGCAGTTCAGGTTGGTGAGGCTGTTGGTATTATCGCAGCTCAGTCCATCGGTGAGCCTGGTACACAGCTTACCATGCGTACCTTCCATACAGGTGGTGTTGCCGGTACTGATATTACACAGGGTCTTCCTCGTGTCGAAGAAATTTTCGAGGCAAGAAAACCTAAGGGACTTGCAATTATCACAGAGTTTGGCGGCGTAGCTACCATTAAAGATACAAAGAAAAAACGTGAGATTATCGTTACCAATAATGAGACAGGCGAATCTAAGGCATACTTAATTCCTTATGGTTCCAGAATCAAAGTAATGGATGGCGCAGTACTTGAAGCCGGTGATGAACTGACAGAAGGTTCTGTAAACCCACATGACATCTTAAAGATCAAAGGTGTCCGTGCTGTTCAGGATTACATGCTCCGCGAAGTTCAGCGTGTATATCGTTTACAGGGTGTTGAGATCAATGATAAACATATCGAGTTGATCGTACGCCAGATGTTGCAGAAAGTCCGTGTTGAGACAAACGGTGATTCCGATATGCTTCCGGGAACATTAGTAGATACTCTTGATTTTGAGGATACAAATGAACTGCTTGAGAGCGAAGGAAAAGAAATGGCAGAAGGAAAACAGGTATTACTTGGTATTACCAAAGCTTCCCTTGCAACAAACTCCTTCTTATCCGCAGCTTCCTTCCAGGAGACAACAAAAGTTCTGACAGAAGCAGCAATCAAAGGAAAAGTCGATCCATTGATCGGTATGAAAGAGAACGTAATCATTGGTAAACTGATCCCGGCTGGTACAGGTATGAAGAGATACCGCAACATCAAACTTGATTCAGATGTCAATGAAAATGACGAGATCGATTTTGATGATGACTCCTTTATTGATGAAGAGTTTGCACCAGTAGAAGAATAAATGATGCTATATGAGAGGAATGGATTTTGATCCATTCCTCTTTTTGAATTTGTGAAAAATTGTAAAGAAGACTTTATCGTCCCACCGGAATAAAAAACCATATAATGGAAAGACTGATACTGTTCACTCATGCATCATTTCAGTAATGAACTGCTTTTGTATTTTTAAAAGAGGAAAATTTGAACAAAAATGCTTGACATCCGGCAACCACACTTATATAATAATTTAGCGTGCACAAAAAGGCATGCAGTTTGAACTTTTTTGTTCACATAATATTAACAGGAGGTGAAAATAATGCCAACATTTAACCAGTTAGTAAGAAAAGGACGTCAGACATCTGTTAAGAAGTCTACAGCACCTGCACTTCAGAAGGGTTACAACTCTTTACAGAAGAGACCTACAGATGCTCCTTCTCCACAGAAGAGAGGTGTTTGTACAGCTGTTAAGACAGCTACTCCTAAAAAACCTAACTCAGCTCTTAGAAAGATTGCCAGAGTTCGTCTCTCTAACGGAATCGAAGTAACAAGCTACATTCCAGGTGAAGGACACAACTTACAGGAGCATAGCGTTGTTATGATCCGTGGTGGACGTGTTAAGGACTTACCAGGTACAAGATATCACATCATCCGTGGTACACTTGATACAGCAGGTGTTGCTAACAGAAAACAGGCACGTTCTAAATACGGCGCTAAGAGACCAAAAGCTTCTAAGTAATTTTTAATTACAGAATGAAGTAAAACCAATAGTATCACAAACAGAACTAAAAGGTTTAGTGTTGGAATTGTTTCACTAGAGATATATTTCCGCACGAACACTAAGGGGGAACAAGATTTTGTTCCGAGATGGGCTTGCCCATTTTACACATGTGAGTACCGTTGAATTAATCGAAATGAAGTTCACTGACAACATGTTGCATTGAACTTTCATTGCAAATGTTGCAGAGCCGGGAAACCGGACACAGTAAATGCAGGGAAGACCTGTATAGTAAATTATGATTAAGGAGGGAAGAACCGTGCCACGTAAAGGACATACTCAGAAAAGAGACGTATTAGCAGATCCAATTTACAATAACAAAGTCGTTACAAAGCTTGTCAACAACATTATGTTAGATGGTAAGAAAGGTGTAGCACAGAAAATTGTATATGGAGCTTTCGCAAGAGTAGAAGAGAAAACAGAAAGACCTGCTCTTGAGGTATTTGAAGAAGCCATGAATAACGTTATGCCTGTTCTTGAAGTAAAGGCTAGACGTATTGGTGGTGCAACATACCAGGTACCAATCGAAGTCAGACCAGACCGTCGTCAGGCTTTAGGACTTCGTTGGTTAACAACTTTCTCACGTAACAGAGGTGAGAAGACCATGGAAGAAAGACTTGCAAACGAAATCATGGATGCAGCTAACAATACAGGTGCATCTGTTAAGAGAAAAGAAGATATGCACAAAATGGCAGAAGCAAACAAAGCATTCGCTCATTACCGCTTCTAATATTATTTGCCATATGAATAGATACCGGGAGCAAAGCAACTTTGCTCTCAAGTATTATAAAAATGTTCTGCGCATATCTGCGTAGTAAATTAAGGAGGAAAAACCTTTGGCTGGAAGAGAATATCCATTAGAGAGAACCAGAAACATTGGTATTATGGCTCATATTGATGCTGGTAAAACAACAACAACAGAGCGTATTCTTTATTATACCGGTGTTAACTATAAGATTGGTGATACTCATGAAGGTACTGCTACCATGGACTGGATGGAACAGGAGCAGGAAAGAGGTATCACAATTACATCAGCCGCTACTACATGCCACTGGACTTTGGAAGAGTTCACAAAACCAAAGAAAGGTGCTTTAGAGCATCGTATCAATATCATTGATACCCCTGGACACGTAGACTTCACTGTAGAGGTAGAGCGTTCCCTTCGTGTACTTGATGGCGCTGTCGGCGTTTTCTGTGCAAAGGGTGGTGTTGAACCTCAGTCAGAGAACGTATGGCGTCAGGCTGATACCTACAATGTACCTAGAATGGCATTCGTAAATAAGATGGATATCTTAGGTGCGAACTTCTATGCATGTGTAGACCAGATCCGTAACCGTTTAGGTAAAAACGCGATCGTTATCCAGTTACCAATCGGTAAAGAGGATGACTTCAAAGGAATCATCGATTTATTCGAGATGAAAGCATACATCTATAACGATGAAAAAGGTGATGATATCACTGTAACAGATGATCTTGGTGATATGGCGGATGAGGCTGAACTTTACCGCTCTGAATTGATCGAAAAAGTATGCGAATTAGATGACGATTTAATGATGATGTACTTAGAGGGTGAAGAACCTTCTATGGAAGAGATGAAAAAAGCATTAAGATTAGCTACATGTGAGTGCCGTGCCGTTCCTGTATGCTGTGGTACAGCTTATAGAAACAAAGGTGTTCAGAAGCTTCTGGATGCGATCATCGAATATATGCCATCTCCATTAGACGTACCTGCTATCAAGGGTGTTGACTTAGATGGTAACGAAGTAGAGAGACATTCATCTGATGAGGAACCTTTCGCTGCATTAGCATTCAAGATCATGGCTGATCCATTCGTTGGTAAGCTTGCATTCTTCAGAGTTTACTCTGGTACAATGAACTCCGGTTCTTATGTATTAAATGCAACAAAAGATAAAAAAGAACGTGTTGGTCGTATCTTACAGATGCACGCTAACAAACGTCAGGAATTAGAGAAAGTTTATTCCGGAGATATCGCAGCTGCTGTAGGTTTCAAATTTACAACAACTGGTGATACAATCTGTGATGAACAGCATCCGGTAATCTTAGAGTCCATGGAATTCCCAGAACCAGTTATTGAGCTCGCTATCGAGCCTAAGACAAAAGCTGGACAGGGTAAAATGGGTGAGGCTCTTGCAAAACTTGCAGAAGAAGATCCTACTTTCCGTGCTCATACAGATCAGGAAACTGGTCAGACAATCATTGCTGGTATGGGTGAGTTACATCTGGAAATCATCGTTGACCGTCTGCTTCGTGAATTCAAAGTAGAAGCTAACGTAGGTGCTCCTCAGGTAGCTTACAAAGAGACATTTACAAAACCTGTAGATGTTGAATACAAATATGCAAAACAGTCCGGTGGACGTGGACAGTACGGACACTGTAAAGTTAAATTTGAGCCTATGGATCCAAACGGTGAAGAGACATTCAAATTCGAATCTACCGTTGTCGGTGGTGCTATTCCTAAGGAATACATCCCAGCTGTTGGTGAAGGTATCGAAGAAGCTGCCCAGGCAGGTATTCTTGGCGGATTCCCAGTACTTGGTGTACACGCTAACGTATACGATGGATCTTACCATGAGGTCGACTCTTCTGAAATGGCATTCCACATCGCTGGATCTATGGCATTCAAAGAGGCTATGGCAAAAGCTTCACCAGTATTGCTTGAGCCTATCATGAAGGTAGAAGTTACAATGCCTGAAGAATACATGGGTGATGTAATCGGTGATATCAACTCCCGTCGTGGACGTATCGAAGGTATGGAAGATATCGGTGGTGGTAAGATGGTTAAAGCATATGTACCACTTGCTGAGATGTTCGGATACTCTACAGACTTACGTTCTAAGACACAGGGACGTGGTAACTACTCTATGTTCTTCGAGAAATATGAGCCAGTACCAAAATCTGTTCAGGAAAAAGTTCTTGCAGATAAATCTAAATAAATTCTGAAAAAAGACATGGTTTATAGCTGATTTCAGTTATTTTCATGTAACAGAATCTAAAAATAATATTAAATCATAGAAAACCCCTATTTTAGGGGATTCTATGATAAAAATAACTTGAAAAAGCTAGGATTATTTTATATAATCATAAATAGCCGAGTTATTAAATATAACAATTATAGCCAATATGGCATCAATTTAAGGAGGATATTCAAAATGGCAAAAGCTAAGTTTGAAAGAACAAAACCACATTGTAATATCGGTACCATCGGTCACGTAGATCATGGTAAAACAACTTTAACAGCAGCAATCACAAAAGTTTTATCTGAAAGAGTAGCTGGTAACGCAGCTGTAGATTTCGCTAACATCGATAAAGCTCCAGAAGAAAGAGAACGTGGTATCACAATTTCTACTGCTCACGTTGAGTATGAGACAGAGAAGAGACATTACGCACACGTTGACTGTCCTGGACATGCTGACTACGTTAAGAACATGATCACAGGTGCTGCTCAGATGGATGGAGCTATCCTTGTAGTAGCTGCTACTGACGGTGTTATGGCTCAGACAAAAGAGCACATCTTATTATCCCGTCAGGTAGGTGTACCTTACATCGTAGTATTCATGAACAAATGTGATATGGTTGACGATCCAGAATTATTAGAGTTAGTTGAGATGGAAATCACAGAACAGCTCGAAGAGTACGGATTCAATGACTGCCCAATCATCCAGGGATCTGCTTTAAAAGCTCTTGAAGATCCAATGGGACCTTGGGGAGACAAAATCATGGAATTAATGGATACAGTTGATTCTTATATTCCAGATCCACAGCGTGATACAGATAAACCATTCTTAATGCCAGTAGAGGACGTATTCACAATCACAGGTCGTGGTACAGTTGCTACAGGTAGAGTAGAGAGAGGAACACTTCACTTAAATGATCCACTTGAGATCTTAGGTGTTAAAGAAGATGTTCAGTCTACAGTTGTAACTGGTATCGAGATGTTCCGTAAACAGTTAGACGAGGCTATGGCTGGTGATAACATCGGTGCATTACTTCGTGGTGTTAACCGTGACCAGATCGTTCGTGGACAGGTTCTTGCTAAACCAGGTACTGTAACATGCCACAGAAAATTTACAGCTCAGGTTTACGTTTTAACAAAAGACGAAGGTGGACGTCATACTCCATTCTTCAACAACTATCGTCCACAGTTCTACTTCAGAACAACAGACGTTACAGGTGTTTGTGATTTACCAGATGGTGTTGAAATGTGTATGCCAGGTGATAACATCGAAATGACTATCGAATTAATTCACCCAGTAGCTATGGAGCAGGGTCTTACATTCGCTATCCGTGAGGGTGGACGTACAGTAGGTTCTGGACGTGTTGCTACAATTATCGAATAATTAGAATTATTCAGTAAATTCAAGGGTTTCGGAGATTTCTCCGGAACCCTTTTTACGTGCAGAAATGCTGAAAAGGAGTGTGGAATGGTGCCATTACGTATTAAGAATATGTATTCAGAAAGACTACGGAATAGCAATAGAATAGGGTATGCTCTTATGAACATACCCTGATTGAATAATAATTTTATTTCCTTATCATTTTAATCGCATCTAGCAAAGTTTCGATGCTTTTAATACCATCGGGCACGTCCTTGCCAAACCTATTTATCCATAATGGCTTAATATTGAGTGCACGCGCTCCTTTTACATCGCTACAAATTGAGGCACTTATATGAATCACTTCATTTGGGGATAGCCCACAACTATTTGGTGCAAGGTTAAATAATTCTACGCTTGGCTTATATGCCTTTGCATCCTCAGATATAAAAACACCTGCAGGAGATAAACTATGGAATGATATAGCATCCACAATATCTGATGTATCAATATTAGATACAATATAAATTGGAATGGGACTTCTCTCAAAAAATTCTTTTGTGCCCTCAAAGATAGGTGGTTTAATCCAGTGGGCAAACATAAGATTACTTAATTCATCTGCATTTTCAGATGCGTGAAACATTTCTAAAGTATGCTCTAATGACTTTCGTTCCAATTCGTTCTGTGTTTCAAATCCTTTACTATAAGAATTTGTAAACATCGTTTGAAACTCGTTCCACCAGAATACACCAACATCTTTTCTATTTTCGACCGTGCCTGTGCGACAAATGATGTCTGTTATTTCTTTGATTACTTCGCTATCCTCATGCACCGAAGTGCTATAGAAATCCACAAAAAAGCTTTTATTATCATTAACCTTCATCGACGTTTAAATAAGAATTTATCTTCATAATCCATTCCACATTTCAACACCCCTGTTTGCATTATCCTCAAGACTATTTGTACTGTCCAAGAAATATTTGATAAATAGATATGAATTTGATATAATAAATAAATTAATACGAAGATGCTTTTGAAGATGAGATTCTAGTTTGAAACTTATTTACTGTAGAATATTTTGTTCAAAAATTACGTAATGGGAGGGAAAATGAGAAGTTTTGGATTATGGTATAAAAAAAGTAATGAAAATGACAATATTCCAGTCTTTTCTGTACATATAAATTTTTGGTCTGAGTCAGTGAAGAAGGATAGCGGAACTCCGGATTTAGATGTCGGGATAAAAATCAAAGATTTTAGAAGTGTTAATGAGTTAATATTTCACTGCCCGTTTATTGTTGAGGAAAGTCAAGTTAAGGACTTGGTACCCAAACTATGCAAGTTAGAAAATGCTAACATTGTTTTCAATACAGATGGAGTTATACAAACTAAGAATTCATATTCTGTGTATGCTTTCAAAAAAAATGAGGAAGAGGAAAACCTTTTGATGTTTCCCTTGAACCAAGACCTTGAAGAAATATATAACCTGAATGGAGAAGATAATAAAACAGATATAGTATTCAACTTTTCTATATTTAATGAATATCTTAAGAATAAAGCTGATTTTGCCGAAATAAATGAGGTGTATATTAGGTTTAGAATTTCTTCAAATGAATTAAAAAACAGTATTTATTTTGATTGTGAACCGTCTAATAAATCGTTTGAGAGTGCCTTTTCGGGCACACGTATTTTTGATTTTAAAATAAATGAAAAGAGAAACTTGGGATCCAAGACAATTGCTAAGATTGATTTGAAAAAGTATACATTTCCTCAAATAGATAATATTCATTTATTAGTTATGGAACCATCTTCTTATGATTAGCGCCTATTAGGAAAACACACTGTCAAAGGGGTTTGTAGCGGGGGTT
>OHAM01002407.1_pt1 | contig 10289 bp, 9 predicted proteins | sample 1577161 | NCBI WGS metagenome assembly OHAM01 (sample SAMEA3541583, study PRJEB24748) | human gut metagenome | biome: human gut; feature: human-associated habitat; material: faeces | place: China | collected 2012
TCACCTCTGCTGGAGCGGATTGCAGATACAGGGCACCGCTATCTCCCCGGCTGCGCGGAAGCTTTTTGACTTGTTCTTGTGCGCATCTGCATGATTCATCGCAAATGCCTGTTTAGTATACTCCAGAAACACAGCTTTTGTCAAGGACTACATCTGCGCCAGTACTTCCTGTTCTTCCGGAATGCTTGGAATACCGCCCTGTCTCATGGTAGAAAGGCTTGCTGCGGTACATGCGAACTGTCCGATGCTGAAAAGTTCGTTCTCATCCAGTTCTTCCGGTGCCTTCCCGATCTTTAAAAGTCTGGAAACGGCACTTCCTCCAAAAATATCACCTGCGCCTGTGGTATCAACAGGTGTCACGGCCGGACATACAGCATAAGCACCGGCGTTCTGGTTTGCCAGATACGCGCCCCGCGGCCCCATCGTAATCATAGCAAGACGGACTCCGTACTCGGAAAGCAGAACCTCTGCAGCATGCTTTTCATCTGCTGTACCCCAGAGAAATTCTGCCTCCTCATCACTGATTTTTACCACATCAGCCATAGAAAGCCCCCACAGGATCTGCTGCTTCGCTTCACCCTGTGTTTTCCAGAGCGGAGGCCGCAGATTTGGGTCAAAGGTGATCAGTTTTCCTTGCTTTTTTGCATATTCGACACACTTCTTTGTTGCTGTGCGCGCCGGATCATCAGTAAGGCTCAGTGTTCCAAAATGAACTACCGATGCCTCATCAAGCATGGAACAATCTATTTCCTCAAACGACAGACGGGTATCTGCTCCGGGCTTTCTGGCAAAGCTGAAGGTGCGGTCTCCTTCCGGCGAAAACGTTACAAACGCCAACGTGGTAAACACAGAGTCATCCACCACAATCCCCCGGGTCTCAATTCCAGCTTTCTGCATAGTCTCAAGCAATAGCTTTCCGAATGCATCGTCCCCCACCTTGCCAAGAAATGCTGTTCTGGCACCATACCGGCTCAAGGCTGCCAGAAAATTCCCCGGTGCTCCGCCCGGATTCGCCTTCATGGTCGGATAGCCTTCTGTATCTGCTGACTGAGTCGCAAAATCTATCAAAAGTTCTCCAATGGCAATCACATCGTACATTGTATCATCCCTCCATATTTCCTTTGAAATCTGCTTCTCCGGTTATTCCGCTGCCGGATACTCAGTACATAGCAGGCGATACGGCTTTTCATCCTCTTCAATCTTTGGGAATCTTCCCATCTTCTCGTAAAAGCGGTTATCTGTGTTGTCATCGTTGCACTGGCTGACTTCTCCCAGAAGGACCGGACCGCTTCCCTTCTCTACTTCAAAGTCGTGATACATATAAGGATAGATCGTGATGCTTTCACCCGGTGTCAGACGCACCTGGGTTCCTGCCGGAACCACCATTTCCCGCCCATCCACATGCACATGCACATCATGAACTTTGTCCAGGTCTTCCTCTTTTGTGGAATTGTATACTCGAATCAGTACATTACCACCGCCGCGGTTGATGATATCCTCCATCTTGGACCAGTGAAAATGCATGGGTGAGTACTGCCCTTCTTTGATATAAAGCAGCTTTTCCGCATAGGTTTTCGTATATTTGTCCTTCATATTCAGATTACCATTGCGGATCGTGATCAGCGAAAATCCAACCTTGTCAAAATCCCCCAGTCCATAATCCGTAATATCCCACCCCAGCATGTTATCACGGATCTCGTCATAATCATGACCTTTCTTTCCCCACTCTTCCGGTGTAAAATTGCAAAATGGAGGAAGCGCAAACCGGTATTTCTGAACCATCTGCTCCATTTCCTTTAATGCTGCATTGATCTCACTTCGTTTCATAAGAATCCCCCTTCTCCTGTGTGATTTATTTTTCTGCCCGTTTTTTGCGCAGATCTTTAAAAAACTGCGATAGCATGCCGGAGCATTCTTCCCGGCACACATTGATATCGGTCTGTACCTGGTGATTAAAGCCCTCTTCATGGAGCATGTCCAGAACAGAACCGGCACAGCCTGCCTTTGGATTCATGCATCCGATTACAACCCGCGGAATGCGTGCCTGCACAATGGCCCCTGCACACATGGGGCACGGTTCCAAAGTCACATACATGGTACAATCCTCCAGCCGCCAGTCCCCCATCTTTTTACAGGCCTTTTTCATGGCAAGAATCTCCGCATGAGCCAGTACGGTCTTGTCTGCCATGCGGCGGTTATAGCCACGGCCAATGATCTTGTCCTGATAGACGATAACGCAGCCGATAGGGACATCTCCCAAAGCTGCCGCTTTTTTCGCCTGCCGGATGGCTTCTTTCATATAACGCATGTCCTCCGGTGATACCGATGGCTCCTGCTTTATTTCTGATATTTCTTCTGTTCTTTTTTCTTCTGCCACATTTCCTTCCTTTCCGACATCGTAGCCCATAGCCAGATATTTTCTGTTATCAGTATAGCGGAAAGTCTTCTGTTAAGGAAGAGGCAAATCATTCTTTCATTCTCTTACAGCCGGATATCCGTATACCAGTATCCAAAACGCCCATCTCCCTGCGGTTGTTTCCTGGCCAGCACAAAATGAGGAAAGCCAAACATGGACGCCATATATTTCTCGTTGCTGAAATAATGGCCGGGCACACCAAGAAGATACCTGGGCGGCTGCTGCGGCTCCAGAAGCTTTGCCAGAATCAGATGACGGTAATTATAGTAACCGTGAAGAAGAAAACTGTTATTGCCATAGGTCCAGACCTCCCTCGGCAAAAGACCGATATCCTGTGGTTTGATGGACAGGATCTCGCAGCCGTTATCATAGTCAAAAGCCAGAACCTTGGTATACAGATCACTCATCTTCTTCCAGATATTGGTGTCAGCCAGTTCCTCATTTTCTTCCCGGTCCAGCTCGGCAAGACGAGCGGTATCCTCCGGGCCCCGGGGCTGAGATTGCTGCTCTTTTGGATTCTGTTGAGACTGTTCCAGGGACTTCGGTTCCTCCTGGAGAGTTTCCTGCTGCATTACAGGCTCTGAACTGTCCTTATCCACATTTTCATTTTCTTCTCCCCATGGCGCCGTAGCCTCCAGCTTCTGCTCCTCTGCTTCCAGTTCCCGCTCAATTTCTGCGGAAACCGTAAGTTCCTGATCTTCCTTTTGTTTTCTCAGATTCTCCGCAGTCACCTCTGCCAACTGAATTTCTGCCGTCTGTGCCACCGCGTCCTCCCAGATGGTCGTGTAACTCTGCCAGGCATTTTCCACCTCATGAATGGTAAGCCCATAGCAGTCATCCACACGCAGACCGGAACCATCCACATTCTCCGACTGTATCTGAGTACGGAATTCTCCGGCACCGCCGCGGATAAAAATCCGGCCAAGCAAAAGTTCTCCGCCGGCATGAAGCAGATACACGCCCACATCACTGCTGCCCACATACACTTTCTTCACATTCACCTGAATACGGCACTGGGGGCCACGCATATCAATCTTGGCAAAGCCGATGTTTTTTCCTTTTTCCCCGCCCTCATAGGCATATATGTACGAAATCAGTCTCCGATAATCAGACATAGCTCTCATCCCCTCCGCGATTATAGTACTCCGGAAATTCCGAACGTACATTACTATATATGCGGAGACAATAAGAGCTATGTCCAAAATCCGTATTCAGTTTATTTACAGTTTTCCGTAAAATAATTTGCAAGCTGCGCAAACTGCTGTAAGTCCAGTGCCTCGCCGCGAATGGTAGCCGGTACACCCAGGCTTTCAATGGCAGCCACGATCTGTTCCTTGGTAAAAGAAACATCCGGCGCATTGTTCAGACCATTCTGCAGGGTCTTTCTGCGCTGGTTGAAGGAAGCGCGGATGAGACGGAACATCAGCTTCGGATCTGCCACCTGAACCGGCATCTCTTTATGGCGGGTCAGACGGATAACTGCGGAACCTACATTCGGGCGCGGGATGAAGCAGTTCGGCGGTACATTTGCCACAATATATGGCTCTGCGTAATACTGCACTGCCAGTGACAGGGCACCATAATCCTTGGAGCCAGGTCCCACCTGCATGCGGTCTGCCACCTCTTTCTGTACCATAACCGTAATGTTGTCGATCGGCACATTGCTTTCAAACAGACCCATAATAATCGGTGTGGTAATATAATATGGCAGGTTTGCTACAACCTTGATGGGACGTCCACCATTGTGTTCCTCTGCCAGCTTTTTTATGTCAACCTTTAAAATATCCTCGTTGATCACAGTGACATTATCGTATTCTGCCAGAGTTTCTTTCAGAATCGGGATCAGATTGTTATCAATCTCTACCGCAACCCCCTCTCTGGCCGCTTCTGCCAGATACTGCGTCATGGTTCCGATACCCGGTCCGATTTCCAGCACCATATCCTCTTTTGTCACACCTGCTGCCCCAATGATCTTATCTAGTACATGAGGATCGATCAGAAAGTTCTGTCCGAACTTTTTCTGGAATGCAAACTGGTATTTCTGGATCACCTCGATGGTATTCTTCGGGTTGCCAAGTTTTTCTCTCATTCTATAATTCTCCTGTTTCGGCTGTTTACTTGTATTTCATCTTATCTTATCACACAATTTTTTCGATTACAATGAAAGCCGATACATCTGTTTTGCATTCCGGTTTGTTATCTCAATGATCTTCTCTGCCGGCACATCTTTGATCCGGCTGATTTCCTCTACCACATACGGAAGATTCAGCGAGGAATTGCGCTTTCCGCGATTCGGAACCGGAGAAAGATATGGACAGTCAGTCTCCAGCACAATCCGGTCAAGCGGCATGTAAGCAACCACCTCTTTTAACTTTTTCGCATTATTGAAAGTCAGCACCCCGCCGATTCCCAGATAAAATCCCATGCTCAGGTACTCTTTTGCCATCTCCAGGCTGTAAGAGAAACAGTGGATCACGCCGCCAATCTCCCCTGCATTTTCTGCTTTCATAATATCCAGCGTGTCTTTGGCTGCATCCCGGCTGTGAATAATGACCGGGAGCTTCTTTTCCCGCGCCAGTCCAAGCTGCCGCACAAACCATGTTTTCTGAAGCTCCGGTTCCGGCTCATCCCAGTGGTAATCCAAGCCAATCTCACCGATGGCCACCACCTTTTTCTCCCCAGCCACATGGCGCAGCCAGTCAAAAAGATGGTCATTCAGCTCTGCAGTTTCGCTTGGATGAACGCCGATCGCTCCATATACGAACGGATATTTTTTCATCAGCTCCAGTGTATTTTTCGTTGTCTGGATGCTGGCACCCACGTTTACCACGGCCTCAATGCCGTGTTCCGCAAGACTCCTTAAGACCGCATCCCGGTCTTCATTAAACGCCTCATCATCATAATGGGCATGGGTATCAAAAATCATTGTAATCTCCTTTTTATCAAAAATCCGGATTACCCGAACACCAGTCTTGAAATCCCATACAGGACAAGCAGATGCACCGGATACACCAGATAGAAAAACCATTTGCCTTTCCAGCTTCCACGGGTTCCGTTGTAGCACCGGATCAGGAAAAAGGATACCGCAAGTCCTGGAATATAAACCGGCCGGAACTCTGCTGCTGCCATCAGGACAAAGCCAGCCAGACACGCCGTATCCGGTGTCAAGCGAAACCAGAACAGCACCGCGATCAGCATAATGCCGGCCGCGTCATAGTCAGTCCGCAAAAACCAGGCCAGAAGTGCCGCTCCTACAACCACCGCCATCTGCCGGTACTGTGCCAGTGCCGCATCGGTATTCCTGCCAATCCAGTCCACCGCAGTCAGCATAAGCACACCGAGAAACAGTGTAAAAAATACATTCTGGCTGTGTGTATCCCATATTTTCCCGTAAACAAGTAAATCAAAGGGAATTTCCGAAATCAAGGCAAATACACCAAGACGCAGCGCATAGCGCCTGCGGTTTCTGGTGTGACAGAATCCTTCTGTCAGCAGGAACACATAAATCGGAAACGCCATGCGCCCCACAGACCGCAGAATCCAGAATGCCTGGTTCCACCGCTCTGCTGCCATGTTTTCCCCAGCCACATACAACGCCGGAATCAGACCATACGCCAGGAGTCGAATAGCTGCATGGTCGCACAGCATACTGATAACGGCAATCAGCTTTAGCTGATTGCCGTTTAATCCATGTCTCAAAAACTGTTTTTCAGACATCTGTCTTTGTTCCTCTTTTTCAGCAGCCTCACAGCTGCCATGTTTTTACTGCAGAATCTTACTTTAGCAGATTTCTGCACCGGACGGCATCTTCTTCTCCGGAACCATCAGGGACAGGTTGCCGTCTGCGTCTTCTGCGCAGAGGAGCATGCCCTCAGACAGAACTCCGGCCAGCTTTGCAGGCTTTAAGTTGACAACTACCATAACTTTCTTGCCTACCATCTCTTCCGGTGAGTAATGTGCCTTGATGCCGCTGACGATCTGCTTTACCTGGCTGCCTATCTTAACCTGGGAGCAGAGAAGCTTTTTAGACTTCTTGACTGCCTCGCAGGCAATGATCTCGCCAACCTGGAACTGAAGCTTTACAAAATCATCATACTCAATCTCAGCCTTCGGCTCGATGTCGATAACCGGTTCCTCTTCCTTTACTTCCTCAGCAGCCGGCTGTGCAGCCTTCTCTGCTGCGCGCATAGCCTCTACCTTTTCCATTACTTCCTTAAGATCCATTCTTGCAAACAGGATCTCCGGCGCGTCGGTTACATGCTCGCCGGACGGATACAGACCAAACTGATCCATCTCGGAAAGGGCACGCTTCTGCGCATGGAGCTGGGCCAGGATCTTCTTGGATGTATCCGGCATAAAGGACTCCAGCAGGGAGGCACCGATGGTGATGGCCTCTACCAGATTGTAGAGAACGGTTGCCAGACGCTCTTTCTGAGCCTCGTCCTTGGCCAGTGCCCAAGGCATGGTCTCGTCGATATATTTGTTGCAGCGGCGGAAGATGTTGAAGATCTCGGTGATGGCATCTGCCACACGAAGCTCATTCATCTTGCTCTCTACCTTCTTTACGGATGCCAGAACGACATTCTTTAAGTCCTCATCAACGGCATCGGAAGCACCGCCGTTTCTCACCTCGCCGCCAAAATACTTGTTGGACATGGAGATGGTACGGTTTACCAGGTTTCCAAGGATGTTAGCCAGGTCAGAGTTCATACGCTCTACCATCAGCTCCCAGGAAATCACGCCATCGTTCTCGAACGGCATCTCATGCAGAACGAAGTAGCGGACAGCGTCCACGCCAAAGAAGTCTACCAGAGTATCTGCGTAAAGCACGTTGCCCTTGGACTTACTCATCTTGCCATCACCCTGTAAAAGCCACGGATGACCAAATACCTGCTTCGGGAGCGGCAGATCCAGCGCCATCAGGAAGATCGGCCAGTAAATAGTATGGAAGCGGATGATATCTTTACCGATCAGGTGAAGGTCTGCCGGCCAGTATTTATCAAACAGTTCTCCGCTATGGCCATCGCAGTCGTAGCCAAGGCCGGTGATATAGTTGGTCAGTGCATCCAGCCATACATAGGTAACATGCTTCGGATCAAAGGAAACCGGAATGCCCCAGGTGAAGGAGGTTCTGGATACGCACAGATCCTGCAGACCCGGCAGAAGGAAATTGTTCATCATCTCATTCTTTCTGGATACCGGCTGGATGAACTCCGGATGCTCGTTGATGTACGCGATCAGGCGGTCTGCGTATTTGCTCATTTTGAAGAAGTAAGCTTCCTCTTTGGCCGGCTGTACCTCGCGACCGCAGTCTGGGCACTTGCCGTCTACCAACTGAGACTCGGTAAAGAAGGACTCACACGGTGTGCAGTAAAGGCCCTCATAATAGCCTTTGTAAATATCACCCTGATCGTACAGTTTTTTGAAGATTTTCTGTACCTGAGCCTCATGATCGGAATCAGTGGTACGGATGAATTTGTCGTAGGATGTGTTCATCAGATCCCAGATTGTCTTGATCTGACCTGCCACATCGTCTACAAACTGCTTTGGAGTTACACCAGCAGCCTCAGCCTTTAACTCAATTTTCTGACCATGCTCATCAGTACCGGTCTGAAAGCGGACATCATAGCCCTGCTCTCTTTTAAAACGCGCGATGCTGTCTGCAAGCACGATCTCATAGGTGTTGCCGATATGCGGCTTGCCGGATGTATAGGCAATCGCGGTGGTAATATAATACGGTTTCTTACAATTACAATTTTCATTCTGACACATGAGCCAAATTCCTCCTAAACTTTCGGTGCACTAATTAAACCAACTATATCATAAAATCCGCGAAAACTCAATATAATGCGCGGCTTCCTCATGCCTGGCGATCTCACATATATTGTATTTCCTTTGAGTATATTATATAATTAGGAACACTTAAGATCATTTTGGAGGATCGCTTCATGCATAAAAACTACAAAAAGCTGCCGCCATTTCTAACTGCCGCGCTCTGCGCCATGCTGCTTTGTTCCTGTGCTCCTGCTTTACGGGCTCCACAGCCTACAACTGCTGCCCCTTATGAGGAAGAAAGCAGTGCGGACTACGAACAACTCACAGAAAGCAGTTTAAAAGAACAGCAGCGCTTTGCGGATTTTGAGGAAAATCTGTTTCAGGATGAGATTTCCGCCTCCCGGCTGGACCTGCATTTTCTTTTAAAAAATCCGGAGGCCCGCGGCATTACCGAGACAGACGCGCTGATTGCCCCCATCTCCATGGAAGCTTTTCAGCAGACACGGAAGGACCAGGAAAAACTGCGGAATGAACTTTCCGGTTTCCAGCCTTCTCTGCTGACAGAGGACCAGAAGCTTACACTCCGCATTCTGGAAAGCCTGATGAATACCGAGAAAAAGGGTGAGGGCCTGGAGCTTTACAGCCAGCCGCTGGCGCCAACCATCGGTACCCAGGCGCAGCTTCCCATGCTTCTCTGTGAATACACATTCTACACCCGCCAGGATGCAGAGGACTATTTGAACATCCTGGAATACCTGGATACCTTTTACGGACAGATTCTTTCCTTTGAGCAGGAAAAGGCAAGGGCCGGACTGATGATGAGCAATACCTCCATTGACCATGTCATCGAATCCTGCAAAAGCTACCTGCTGGTTCCGGGCAATAATTTTATGATCGACTCTTTCAAAGAACGGTTACGTGCGCTTCCCGATCTGACGGAGGATGCAAAAAAAGAACTCTGCGCCCGCAACGAGGCTGCTCTGGAGGAACATTTTGTTCCTGCATACAAGCTGCTGATCGATGGTCTGGAAAAGCTAAAGAACACTGGCACCAACGAAAGGGGCATGTGCGGATATCCGGATGGAAAAACCTATTACGAGTATCTTGTATACACAACTACCGGGACCTCGTATCACTCCATCGACGAACTGATGACGGCAACGGCACAGGAAATTTCCGATAACCTGGAAATCACTTCAAAGCTGTTATCAGAACACCCTGAACTGGAATCCATGCTGGACAGCTACCAGTACCGCCAAACTGAACCTGCCGCTATCATGGAAGAATTAAAAGAACAGACCTTAAAGGACTTTCCTCAGCTTCCGGAATGCAGCTACACCTTAAAGGATGTCCCAAAAGCACTGGAGCTTTCCTTAAGCCCTGCCTTTTATCTGACTTCATCGATCGATGACAGCTCCCAGAATGTCATCTACATCAACCGAAACCCTATCTACGACAACCAGCCCCTCTACAACACCATTGCCCATGAAGGCTATCCGGGGCATCTGTACCAGACTGTCTGGTTTCACAATCACTGCAGCTCCGACCTGAGAAAAATCTTAAGCTTTTCCGGCTATACCGAGGGCTGGGCCGCTTATGTGGAAGCACTCTCCTACCGGTTAGACAACGGACTGGACCCGCTGCTCGGTGAGCTGCTGGAAGCCAACTCCAAAGCCACCCTCGGCATTCACGCCTACCTAGATCTGGCTGTGAATTACCTGGGCTGGGAACGGAAGGATGTGCAGAAATATCTGGCCTCCTATTTCAGTGATCCTGAATCCGTTGTGGATTCCATGTTTGAAACCATGGTAGATAATCCCGCAAACTACCTTTCTTATTTCATCGGCTCTCTGGAAATCTGCAATATGCGGGAAACTGCTGAACTGCAGCTGGGAGATTCCTTTGATGCCACTGCATTCCACACCTTCCTTCTGGATATGGGAAATGCACCTTTTGATGTGATTCAGTCTTACTTTACCACCTGGCTCATGAACCAGAAGATGAGAAAGTAGCATATCTATCTGCAGACAAAGATCCGCCCGGCCTTGTAGAGTCGGACACAGTCATAGAGCGAAGTCGTCCCACACCAATGACACAT
>OHAM01002415.1_pt1 | contig 10270 bp, 8 predicted proteins | sample 1577161 | NCBI WGS metagenome assembly OHAM01 (sample SAMEA3541583, study PRJEB24748) | human gut metagenome | biome: human gut; feature: human-associated habitat; material: faeces | place: China | collected 2012
TTCCATCAGGTTCTGGTGGCAAAGCTGGGTATTCCAAGAGTCATCATCGGCGTATTCTTTATCCTGCTGTGCTTTATGACCCTGTGGTATGACCTGTCCTTGTCTACCCTGTTAAGCAATACTGTGGTCCGCATGGGCATGAACGCCATCATGGTTCTGGCTATGGTGCCGGGTATCCAGTGCGGCATCAGCTTAAACCTGGGCCTTCCGATCGGTCTGGTAGCAGGACTCATCGGCGGCCTGTTGACCATTGAGCTTGGCATCCCGGGATGGGGCGGCTTCATATTTGCCATTGTGGCAGGCTCTGTACTGGCTGCAGTCTGCGGATACTTATACGCCCTGATGTTAAACCGTCTGAAGGGTTCCGAGATGTCCGTTACTACATACGTTGGATTTTCCATCGTTTCCCTGATGTGTATCGCATGGCTGGTGCTTCCGTTCCATTCCCTGAAGCTGCGCTGGCCGCTGGGAACCGGACTGCGTAATACCATTGGCCTGGATTCAACAAACTTCCGTCACATCTTAAATGATTTTCTGGCATTCCAGATCGGAGAGTTTACCATTCCGACCGGCCTGCTGCTCTTCATGGCAGTCTGCTGCGCGCTGGTATGGCTGTTCTCCAGAAGCAAGACCGGACAGGCCATGCAGGCTGTGGGCAACAACCCGCGCTTTGCTGAATCCGTCGGCATCAACGTAGACCGCATGCGTATTGTAGGAACCGTTCTTTCCACCGTGCTGGGCGCTGTGGGAATTCTGGGATACTCCCAGAGCTACGGCTTCATGCAGCTTTACACCGCACCGCGCCAGATGGGCTTTATCGCCGCATCCGCAATCCTGATCGGAGGCGCATCCACCACCCGCTGTAAGATCAGCCACGTTCTGATCGGTACGTTCTTATTCCAGGGCGTTCTGACGCTGGGCATGCCGGTAGCCAACGTGCTGGTTCCGGGTTCCACCATCTCAGAGACCCTTCGTATCCTGATCTCCAACGGAATCATTCTATATGCGCTTACAAAGTCAGGAGGTGAGTCTCGTGCGTAATAAATGGGATCTTCGTGAAATTCTGCAGAAAAATGCGGTTACCGTGATGTTCGTCGTACTGTGCCTCATCGGTCTGGTATGCTCCGGACAGACGGTTTCTTATGTGATGTATGAGCTGTTTGGACGTTTAAGCCGAAACTCCTTTATTGTTCTGGCTCTGATCATTCCGATCATTGCCGGCATGGGAATCAACTTTGCCATCACCATCGGCGCCATGGCGGCCCAGATCGCGGCGCTGTGGGTCATTGAGTGGGGCATCAGCGGCCTTGCCGGATTCCTGACTGCCATGGCCATCACCATGCCGATCGCAGCCTTCTTCGGTTTCCTTATCGGTAAGCTGATGAACAAGATGAAAGGCCAGGAGATGATCGGCGGCCTGATTCTCGGCTATTTCGCCAACGGACTGTATCAGCTGTTATTCCTGTTCATTTTCGGAAACCTGATTCCGTTAAAGGCACCGGGCCTGGTCATCAAGGGTTCCACCGGTGTGGCAAATACCATTGACCTTTCCACTGAGCGCGGCTTCAAATACGCGCTGGACGGATTGTGTCGCGTACCCTTTGGCACTGCAGCACTGATCCTCTGCGGACTGATTGCTGTGTGGAGCCTGGTGAAGCTTGCCACAAAGAAGGAAGACAAAAAGAAAGCGCTGACCCGCACCGGCATCTGTGTGGCAGTTGCCATCATTGCGCAGCTTCCATTCGTGACTGCGGCATTTTCCATGGTCAGCGTACCGATGGTCACCTTCCTGATCGTGGCACTGTTATGCGTGTTCAACAACGCGATCATGAAAACCCGCATCGGACAGCAGTTCCGCGCAGTCGGTCAGAACCGTACCGTGGCGAACGCAGCCGGCATCAACGTAGACCGTGTCCGCGTGATCGCCATCATCATTTCCACCGTGCTGGCCGGATGGGGACAGCTCATCTTCGTACAGAATATGGGCTCCTTCCAGACCTACGGTGCCCATGAGCAGGTCGGCCTTTACGCAGGCGCGGCAATCCTGGTAGGCGGCGCTTCCATTAAGAAAGCAACCAATGGGCAGGCGCTTCTCGGCTGTATCCTGTTCCACCTCTTATTCATCGTTGCACCGTCCGCCGGAAAAAATCTGTTCGGTGACGCGGCCATCGGTGAGTACTTCCGTGTATTCATTTCCTACGGTGTCATTGCACTGGCCCTGGTTATCTATGCATGGGGAGATATCAAAAAGAAAAAAGCAAAATAAAAGAATCACATGGATTGGGCATGGCGCAATCGTTTGATTGATGATATAATGTAACGAGCGCAAGAGAGCCGGAAACGTGCTGGCACGGTTATGGCGAACGGCGAGGCAATCGAGTGACAACATCAGGAGATTGTCTGACATTACGACTCGACAGGAGATATTATCATGGAACAGACGAAAGAAACACATGACCAGTACTATGAAATGGCCCATGCGCCGGTAGGACGCGTGATCTCGAAGCTGGCCGTTCCGACCATCATCAGCATGCTGGTGACTTCCATCTACAACATGGCGGATACTTTTTTTGTAAGTCAGCTCGGGACCAGCGCCTCCGGTGCAGTGGGCATTATTTTTTCTGCCATGGCCATCATCCAGGCATTATCCTTTATGATCGGCATTGGCTCCGGCAACTACATTGCCAGACTGATCGGTGCCGGAAACCGAGAACTGGCGGAGAAGCTTGCCTCCATCGGTTTTTTTACCGGCTTCGGCATGGGACTTGTCATTACCGTGCTTGGCACGGCCAATATCCATGCGCTGGTTATGATGTTGGGATCTACCGTGACCATCGCGCCTTACGCAGAAGCCTATGCTTCCTACATTTTACTTGCGGCACCGTTTATGATGACATCCTTTATCATGAACAATATCCTGCGTTTCCAGGGGAAAGCCCTTTTTGCCATGGTCGGCATTACCACCGGCGGTATTTTAAACATTGTCCTGGATCCGGTTTTTATTTTCGGCATGGATATGGGAACGGCAGGAGCGGCGCTGGCTACCGGAATCTCGCAGTTTGTCAGCTTCTGCATTCTGCTTGCCATGTGCAACCTTCGCAAGGACTGCATTTCGATTGATATCCGAAAGTTCCGCCCAACGCTCAGACTCTATGGACAAATTCTATACGGCGGCATAGCATCCTTGGGACGTCAGGGCATTGCCAGCGTAGCAACGATCATCATGAATATCATGGCGCAGCCCTACGGTGACGCAGCGATTGCAGCCATGTCCATTGTCAACCGGTTTATGATGTTTGTCGGCTCTGCCATGATCGGTTTTGGACAGGGGTTCCAGCCGGTCTGCAGCTATTGTTTCGGAGCAGGCATGTACAGACGTGTGAAAGAGGCCTGTGTGTTCTGTATTAAGGTCAGTACAGCCGTTCTTTTTGTATTTGCCGTGATCGGCCTTATATTTTCCGGCAATATTGTGGCAGTATTCCGCAAGGATGATATGGATGTGATCCGGATCGGTACACTGGCTCTCCGCCTGCAGCTTTGCACGCTGCCGCTCATGGGTATCACTGTTATGGGCAATATGACACCGCAGTCCATGGGATATGGCACCTGGGCTACAGTGGTCTCCACCGCAAGACAGGGGTGGTTTCTGATCCCACTGCTTCTGATCCTGACACCGGCCATCGGCATTCTTGGTATCCAGATCGCACAGCCGTTAGCTGACATCGGAACCACGATCCTGGCAATCTGGATTCTTCGTTTGATTTTTAAAGACTTGCTGCTGAAAGAAGAAATGTCTGAATAGAAGAGGGTGTGTAAAATATCAGATATCTGGATCATCAGGCCAGCGCACTGAACGCAAAAAAATGAAAAGTCATTGTAAAACAGAATTTGTAAAACTGTTTTGCAATGGCTTTTTTGCTGTTTTTACATAAATTTTAACTGGATAGAATTTAAACCTCATATTTTACCGTTATACTTCCTGTATACAAAAAGAGAGGGTGATCCAAAACATGAAATGTTACGTGCTTGATACCAATGTTTTAATCCAGACTCCGGCTTCAATGGATGTCTTTGAAGAAAATCAGATTGTTATTCCGCTTGTCGTAGTGGAAGAGCTGGATCGTTTGAAAACAGCAGAAGGTGAAAAGGGCGCAAACGCCAGAAAAGCAATCCGCAGGTTAGAAAATCTTTGTCAGACAGGAAATCTTCTGGAAGGAGTTATGTTAGAAAATGGCGGGAGCCTGCGAATTGAAAAAAACTTTATTGATGTGCAGCTTCCGCCTGAGCTTCCTGATAATATGGCAGATAACCGGATTCTGCAAGTATGCCTCGGACTGACCAAAAACTAGGATATTCCGGTCACACTTGTTACAAAGGATATCCTGCTTCGTTTAAAAGCACAGCTGGTTGGACTTTCTGCCCAGGATTTTATGGCAGAACAAGTGGAAGAACATGAAAAGCAGTACCATGGCCGTACCGAGGCCTATGTTCCGGAGGAATTGTTCAAGGACTTTAAAAAGAAGGGAATCCCCTGCGATTATGCATATTCCGGCAACCCGGACGGAACAAAACAGCCTGTAACGTTTTTTGAAAATCAATTTGTTACGATTCATGCGGATCAGTCCGCTAAAAAAACACATCTGGCGCGTGTCGAGGGGGACAATTTGAAAAAGCTGGATTATCGAAAGACGAAACCCTATGGAATTTCCCCACGCAATACCGGACAGTATTTTTTGCAGGAAGCACTGATGCAGCCTGCTGAGAAAGTACCGCTTGTGATTGTAAAAGGAGTAGCTGGTACCAGTAAGACATTTTATTCGCTTGCCGTCGGACTGGAAAAACTGTTGAATCATCCGACAGGAGAATACCGCAGAATTTTGATCTGCCGGCCGAATGTCCAGTTTGACTCCGATATTGGCTTTCTTCCCGGCGATGAGCAGGAAAAAATTTCTCCTCTGATGCGTCCGATCATGGATAATCTGGAACAGCTGATTGATTCAAATGAAGAAGAGCGTTACAAAGATGAGTTGGAGCTTCAGGGAAAAATAGAGGAATTATTTGAGCGCGGGCTCATCCAGACGGAAGCCCTTAATTTTCTTCGGGGCCGCTCCATTGAAAAAACCTATCTGATCATTGATGAAGCACAAAATGCCACCCCAAACCAGATAAAAGGAATTATCACACGTGCTGGAAGAGGTACAAAGCTGATTCTCCTTGGAGATTCCAATCAGATTGACCGGCCATTTTTAGATGAACGGACAAATGGATTATCTTATGCGTCGGAACATATGAAGGGCAGTCCGCTTTGCTGGCAGATTACCATGGATATGGAAGAATGTGAACGGTCAGAGCTTGCCCTGGATGCATGCAAACGTCTGTAACGCATTTGAAAAGGAAAAAAAGAAGGAAGAAAAATCTACATGAAACCAGATATTACAGAAATCCGAAAAGACAGAGAAATTAATTTACTGATTGAAAAGGGAAATGAGGTTCTCCGGGAGCTTGGCTATACGAAGCATTCGCGGAAACACGCGGCAAAAGCGGCGGAGACCGCCGGTATGATTTTAAAAGAGCTGGGATACAAAAAGAGAACCATTGAACTGGCAAAAATTGCCGGATATATGCATGATATTGGCAATAGTGTAAACCGTCACGACCATGCGCACAGCGGAGCAATTCTGGCTTACGGAATCTTAAAAGAACGCAATATGGAGCTGGAACAGATCCTTACGGTCACTGCTGCCATCGGACATCATGATGAGGGCACCGGAACGGCCATCGATCCGGTCTCAGCCGCTTTGATCCTTGCTGATAAAACAGATGTCAGAAGAAACCGGGTACAGAATCCCAACAAAGCCAAATTCGATATCCACGACCGTGTAAATTATGCGGCACTTTCTTCCAGTCTTAAAATTGACCGGGAAAAGCGTCTGATCCAGATGAATCTGGAATTGGATGATTCCATCTGCAGCCTGATGGATTATTTTGAGATTTTTCTTGAGCGCATGATCATGTGCAAAAGGGCCGCGGAGTGTCTGGGCTGCCGTTTCCGCCTGGTGGCAAATGGAAGCAAGCTTTGCTGATTTTACATGGATTTAACATTCTCTTAACTGCGGCGCGGTAGAGAAATCCATGCTTCTGGTATATGCTGAAAAGGATGAGTAAATGAATTTTCGAGTATGTACAAAGGAGAAGGAAAACATGAATGAAAACGTAAAGATCTTTTTTGGCCTCATCGGTGGTCTTGCCCTGTTTTTATATGGCATGAACAGCATGAGTGACGCGCTTCAGAAGGCCGCTGGAGAGGGAATGAAAAAGATACTCAGCTTTCTTACCAGAAATGCAGTGATGGGAGCTCTGGCAGGAGCATTGGTAACTGCAGTTTTACAGAGCAGCTCCGCCACCACTGTCATGGTGATCGGATTTGTCAGTGCTGGCCTGATGAGTCTTCCTCAGGCCATTTCCGTTATTTTCGGTGCCAATATCGGTACGACCATGACGGCCCAGCTGATGGCATTTAAGATCAGCAATTATATTTATCCGATTATTTTTATTGGTTTTCTTCTGAATTTTGTCAGCAAAAAAGAAAAAATTAAAAATATCGGTATGGTTATTTTCTCTTTCGGACTGCTTTTTGAAGGTATAGAAATTATGGGTACTGTTATGAAACCACTTGCCAGCAGTCCGTTTTTTGTAGACATGATGAGGAAGGTTTCCCATATTCCGGTTCTTGGTGTTTTGCTTGGTGCAGGCATGACGCTTGTTGTACAGAGCAGTTCCGCAACCATCGCTGTTCTTCAGAATTTCGCATCTCAGGCCGGTCCGGATGGAATAACCAGTGTCATTGGACTCACCGGAGCGATTCCGATCCTTCTGGGTGATAACATCGGTACCACGATCACCGCCCTTCTTGCTTCAATCGGCCAGTCCAAAAACGCAAAAAGAACTGCATTGGCTCACAGCGTTTTTAATATTACGGGAAGTATTGTATTTTTATTTATGATTCCGGTACTGGCGGCTTTTGTACGTTTTATTTCTCCAAAAGGGCCGGAGCTGGACGTGATTTCCAGACAGATCGCAAATGCGCATACGACCTTCAATATTGTCTGCACTCTGATATGGCTTCCGTTAATCCCGGTTATGGTAAAGATCGTCACCTGTCTGGTGCGCGGGCAGGATCAGCAGGAGCGCCAGACCTTTGAACCGCAATTCCTGGAAAACCGTGTGCTGACACAGCCTGCAGCGGCTCTGTATCTGGTTTCTGAGGAGATCAAGCGTGTGTCTGATTTTACCAAGCAGATGATGGAGAGCATGAAGCTTGCATTTGTGGGAAAAGAACCACTGGCAGCGTATCAGGATTTTAAAGAGATGCATTTTGCGGTGAAGAAGCTTCAGGAACAGATTGGCGGTTATATTGTAAAAATGTTTGCCAGCGGTACCCTGACCGAACAGCAGTCCGAACAGGCAGCAGGTCTGCTTTACATCAACAACAACATTGACCGTATTGCTGATCGCTGCAAGGAAATCGGTACGGTGGCTGAATTTTCCCAGGAGCATGGCGGCGTCTTTTCCGCAGAGGCCCTGCATGAGCTGGAGACAGGGATCGGAACACTGAAAAATCTGTTTGTGACTGCCATGCAGGCTCTGGAAAATGGAGATAAGGATATTGTAGCAAAAGTATCCAAGGATAAAAACAAAATCCGTAAGCTTCAGAAGCAGAATAACAAGGCTCATATGGCACGTATCAAGAAAAATACCTGTTCTTCCGATCTGACCATGCAGTATTCTAATATGCTCTACAATATTGACCGTATTGCAGACAACTGTGTCAGCATTTCCGAGGAGGCAATGGATAACATCTCCTTTCAGAAATTGTATCAGAACAATGCTGAACAGGATCAGTATAAAACAGGAGGCACAGCAGAATGAGACGGACAGACAGCATCGCATCGCTTCTGGCAATAGCCGGAATTGCCCTGCTTCTTGGCGGATGCCGGCAACAGACTAAACTGCCGGATCTGTCCGGCCTTGGAGCTATTACCACCATTTCCAGGGAAGACGGTTCCGGAACAAAATCGGAATTTGAAAATCTGATCCATCTGCAGCAAAATGCTTCTGATACAGAAGCGGATTCCACGGAAAATGTGATAAACCAGATTTCAGCTTCCAAAGGCGCAATTGGTTATGCAGCATTCAGTTCTGTAAAGGATATAAAAAACGAAGATTCTTTCCGTGGAGGGAATTCAGCCGTCAGCAGACACGATCAAAAACGGAACCTATCCGCTGTGCAGGGAGTATTTACTGGCTTACACCGGTGAGCTGAGTGAGGCCGAATCGGATTTTCTTGCCTATATCAAAACGGCAGGGCAGCAGATTGTAGAACAGTTTTGTGTCCCGGCAGGAAAAACAAATACCTTTCTTTCAGACCAGTCATCTGGAACCATCCGGATAAACGGTTCTTCTTCAGCAGCTCCGATTCTGACATCACTTGCAGAGGATTATCAGAAATATAATAAGCACGTGCAGATCCTGATCGAGACAACCGATTCCACCTCCGGTCTGAATGCAGCCTTAGAGGGCTCCTGCGATCTGGCTATGACTTCCCGCTCGCTGAAGGATTACGAAAAAGAGCTTTTGAACACCCAGGTCATCGGGAAAGATGCTATTGCGATCCTGGTACAGGCAGAGAATCCGGTGCAAAATTTATCAGAAGAGCAAATCCTCAAAATTTACGAGAAAACTTATAAAAACTGGAGTGAAATACAATGAAAAAAATCGGAATCCTGACCAGCGGCGGCGACTGCCAGAGCTTAAATGCGGCTATGCGCGGAGTTGCCAAGGCGCTGTATGAAAAAGAAGCCGAGATTGAGATTTATGGAATTTTAGATGGCTATAAGGGCCTGATCTATGGAAACAGAAAAAAGATGAAGCCTTCCGATTTTTCCGGGATCCTGACGATTGGCGGAACCATTCTCGGAACCTCAAGACAACCCTTTAAGCAGATGCATGTTCCGGATGAGCAGGGGCTGGATAAGGTCAAGGCCATGAAGAATCATTACCGCAAATGGAAGCTGGACTGTCTTGTGATCCTTGGCGGAAACGGAACGCACAAGACTGCCAACCTGTTAAAGCAGGAAGGCCTCAACGTGGTTACCCTTCCCAAAACCATCGATAATGATATCTGGGGAACTGACATGATGTTTGGTTTTCACAGTGTCCTGGATATCGCAACACATGCTATTGACTGCATCCATACGACGGCAGCTTCCCACAGCCGGATCTTTATTGTGGAAGTGATGGGACATAAAACAGGATGGCTTACCCTTCATGCCTGAATTGCCGGAGGAGCCGATGTCATTCTTTTGCCGGAATTGCCCTATGATATCCACAAGGTAGCCGATGCGCTGAAACAGCGTACGGAGAGCGGAAAGCATTTTTCCATTCTGGCCGTGGCGGAAGGCGCAATCTCCAAAGAAGATGCAGCCCTGACCAAGAGGGAATACAAAAAGAAAAAATCCAGAAATACTTATCCATCCATTGCATATGAAATCGCAGATCAGCTAGCCGCTGAAACCGGATAGGAGGTTCGCATTACCATACCGGGACATACACAGAGGGGAGGAAGCCCCAATGCATATGACCGGGTTCTGGCATCACGTCTTGGCTCCTTTGCTGCTCAGCTGATCCTGGAAGAACAATATGGATTTATGGTAGCTTTACGGGATGGCAAGCTGGTTGCAGTGCCGCTGGAGGAAGTAAGCGGCAAGCTGAAAACAGTACCGCCAGAGCATGAAATGATCGCACAGGCAAAGGAGATAGGGATTTGCTTTGGAAACTGATCGGAAAAATCTATTGTTACATAGTAAAACACGGGAGGCATCCCGTAACAACAGGAGGCATTAACATGGCTGCAAAACCAAACACTGTAGAAGATAAACATACCAGCATTTACGTCAATCGCGAATTATCCTGGCTGAAATTTAACGAACGCGTGCTGGAAGAAGCAGAAAATGAGAAGGTTCCGCTTTGTGAACGCATGTCCTTTCTTTCAATATATCAGTCCAACCTGGATGAGTTTTTTATGGTCCGTGTCGGCTCCCTGGAAGATATGAAATTACTGCCGGGCGACAACAGGGAAAACAAGACGAACATGACACCACAGGAACAGATCGATGCCATTTTAAAGCGGGTCAACATCTTAAACGACAGAAAGGATACGATATACACCCATGTCATGGAGCTGGTGGCCAATGAAAGCGTGCGCCTGGTT
>OHAM01002426.1_pt1 | contig 10243 bp, 6 predicted proteins | sample 1577161 | NCBI WGS metagenome assembly OHAM01 (sample SAMEA3541583, study PRJEB24748) | human gut metagenome | biome: human gut; feature: human-associated habitat; material: faeces | place: China | collected 2012
CTGTTCCATATAGTAATAGGTCGGAACAAGTTCCACCGAATCGGATTCATGCCACATGCTTCCTATCGTTTTTATGGAAAATGCCATACGGTATCCAAGCCCCGGCGCATGGATCGTGCTGTCGTAGGGATGACTTCCTTTTAAAAGTGGCACCAGATACAGGCTGTTCTGCTCCCTCTGTGCGGCGCCATTTAAGTTGTTCGTACCGCTAAAATAGACGGTGTCTGTCCTCGCTGTTTTTCCTTCTTTCCAGAACACACGCTCCCACCTCGGATAATCGATCACGTTCGTGACACAGAAATCATACAGTCTCCCGATCACTGTCACGCGGACACTTCCTGTCGCAATGTAATTGTTTTTATCCGTGTTTGCATAGTTCTGTTCGGTTGTATTATTTTCCGCGTTAATAGATATAGAGCGGTAAATAATATCATAATCTCCCTCTAAAACCGACACTGGAAGTAAAAAGTCAACTGACTCAGACTTTAAAGTGATCCACTGACCTGCTTCAATCTGCCGGTCATCCAGAATAACGGGAAATGGAAACTTTACCTGCCTTGCCTTCACATATTTGCGGTAGTCTCTCGTTCCATATCCTTTTTCCGCCAAATGCGTTCCCGCAGTTCCAACAGACACCGTAAACGTGCGTCCGAGAATCAGGCTTTTGTATCTGGTCGGAACGATCTGCTGATTGAATCCGATATCATCTCCCGACATTCCGACGCAGACCGCCGGAGTGTGAACCGCTACCGGGTTAATATCCGGCACTGGCGCAGTATTTTCGATCCCATCGGAAAAATAGGACGCATATTCCGCAACGCCTTTGGACTCGTAAACCTGATTCGCTGTCACAGCCGGAATCTGGATGTTGCTTTTTTGCACAGACTGCTTGCGCTCGCCGGATAAGGTGACTGGTGCCGGTGTTTTTTCCTCACAGGTAGTTCCATTCATCCACGCCTCGCCATCCACGGAAAAAATGTCATTTTTTACCATAATTTTTCCTATTTTATCATCTACGAGCGGAAAAATATCACTATCTGGAACCGCTGGTTTTCGCGTACCTCCGGCAATCGTGCCGCCGTCCACGCTGACGGCTGCCTCCGGTAACGTCATGGAATCTTCCCTCTTTTGCACCGTAACACTCGGGTAATAAAGATTTTCCAGCCGGACAATTCCACCGGGCAGCGCCCCGTTTTGCACCTCTGCATTTTTCAGGTAGCACAGATGAATGTCGCGGATTTTCCAATAGGAATAGTTCCTCGGAACCTCCACTGTTTTTGTGACCGTCACCTGTTCCTGATGCGGCAGTCCGTCATTCCATGTCAGTGTATAAGTGACATTCACCGTGACCGGAATTGCTTTCGTTCCATAATGATGTTCGTAAGTTGCCTGATAATAATATTTTTGCAGGCTTCCGCTTACGGACACATTTTCCGATGACGGAATGGCGTGGTTCACATCAAACTCATCCGAAGAAATCCACAGTCGGTTCACAGTTGAAAGATTTCCCGCATGAATCCCGGATGTCACTGTCACGACCTCCACATTTTCATCGCCCTCCACCGGAGTCTCAATCATCCCCGGATTTGCCGGGAAATACACGCTTTTGTCAAAATGGCTTTTTAACCCTTCTTTGTCACGCCAGTTTCTTGCACCTGCAATCCCACTGTATGTTGTGTAGACCTCGCCAGACAAATTTCCGTTTTCACTCATAGAGCCCTGCTTCACTCCATTTTGTGTCACCGTCATAATTCCGTCCAAATAAACCGTACCACCCTTGGAATAAAGTTCCTGCGCCCACTCCGGGTATGCGCTGTTAATGCTCTGGAATATCCGCTCCTTGTGGATCACAAAATATCCGTATAAATATTCCGGATTGTTCGGATCTACTTTGTCCGGGCAATACGTCTCTAATTTTACCCGGACGCTCTGATTTCCGGCGATCGGGCTGTTATACCTTTTGATCGTCCAGCCCAGTGTCGTATAACGGACTCCGGTTACTGCCGCTTTGTCGTGCGTGACCATCCACAGATTTCCTTCGGAATCAAATGCAATTCCTTCCCCTTCAAACGGTATTGAAGCGGCATAAATATTCATTTTCTCGCCAAAATATAGGTTTAGCAGAAAAATAAGTAAAATAATACCAATGGGGAATTGTTTTTTATTAAATTTTTCTTTTCTAATTGGGAACATCCTCTCTCTACATATTCAGAGAACCCTTTACATATGATGTGTTAATTAGATATAATAGAATTAGGCTTTTATTCTAGCATATGAAGTGAGGTAATGCAAGGTTGAACCAAAACAGATATTCTAAAATTTTTACAAAGAAAAAAATGGCGTCATCCGCTGTGTGTATCGTGCTCGCAGTTTCTCTTTTTGCCGGCTGTGCACACTTTGAATCAATTGAATACAGTCAGGAGATTTCCGAAGAAAATCCGGAAACGGTGGAAGCCTTTGACCAGTTTTTAAATGATATCTTTGAAACTGAGGTTACGGATAATACGATCAATCTGCATTTTACCATTTCCGATCCGGAAAAATATGGCATTACTGATTACCCGGTTACTTTAGGCGACCTCTCCGAAGATGCCATGGCAGACAGCAACGCAAGGCTGGAAAATTATCTGTCCGGCTTAAGTTCCTTTTCCTATACGGAACTTACGTTGAACCAGCAGCTCACTTACGATATTTTAGAGAACTATTTTAATCTGCAGTTAGAAATGGCGGATATGTACTTATACGACGAACTGCTCCGCCCGTCTACCGGAGTTCAGGCGCAGCTTCCGATCCTGTACGAAGAATACACTTTCAACAGCAAAAAAGATGTGGAAGATTACCTGAAACTGCTTTCTTTGACGGACGAATATTTTGACCAGATCATCGCTTTTGAAAAAGAAAAGGCAGACGCCGGACTTTTTATGTCAGACTTTGCCTGCCAGAATATTATTGACCAGTGCAATGCCTTTATTGCAGATTCTGACAATCATTATTTATTGGAAACTTTTAATAGCAGAATCGACAAACTGACCGGTTTATCCCAGTCGGAAAAAGACCACTACCGGCTGCAGAACGAGCAAATGTTGCATGAGCATATTTTTCCCGCTTATCAGAATCTCGCCTCCGCATTGAACGACCTTATGGGTTCCGGTACGAATGAAAATGGACTCTGCTATTTCCCGGAGGGCAGGAAATATTATGAATACCTGCTCGCCTACAATACGGGCACTTCTGAAAATGTAAAGACATTAGAAAACATGATCTCCAACGAGCGTGTAAAGGTGCTGCAGGAGTCCTCTGATCTCATAAACGAAAACCCGGAACTCTTGGAACTCGCCTCTGAGGCAACTTTAACACCTACTGATTCCGCAACAACACTGAATCATTTAAAGGAAGTAATGCTTGACGATTTTCCTGCCCCACCGGAAACAAGTTTTACAGTGAGCTACATCGATGACTGCGTTGCTGATTACCTTGCACCTGCATTTTATGTGATCGCACCGATCGATGATTACTCACATAACTCTATCTATATTAATGAAACAACTGATACCACAAATATCTCTTATTTCACAACGCTTGCGCACGAGGGATTTCCGGGGCACCTCTACCAGACCGTCATGACCTATGAATCCGGGATTGAGCCGGTGCGCTCCATTTTAAATTATTCCGGATTTGTGGAAGGCTGGGCTACTTATGTGGAATTTCAGTCCTATCATTATGCCGGATTAAACGACGATGTTGCAACTGTCTTAGAGTTAAATCAAGATGCCACCTTAAGCCTCTACGCTTCCACTGATATCGGGATTCACTACGATGGCTGGACTTTGGAGGACACAAAGAAATTCTGGAATAATTACGGCATCACAAATGATGATGCAATTGAAAGTATTTTTGAACTGATCGTGGAGGAGCCGACACATTATCTGAAATATTATGTTGGATTTTTGAAATTTGAGGAATTGAAAAAGGAAACTTCCCTGAAAAACATGAAAGATTACAATGATAAGTCATTTCATCAGGCGGTGCTTTCGATTGGACCGGCGCCATTTGATATCGTAGATAAATACTTACCGGCGTATTACGAATATGTGGAATAAACGTTATTGTCCAGATAGTACCTGAGCACTCTGCTGCTCAGGTACATGCAAATATAATTCGACTGTGGCATTTTTTCTATATTTTCCAATGTCATTATGCTTCTCCCTTATTGATATGATGTAATAAAGACTGACACGCAAAGCAAGTGCATTTATAAAGCTTTATTTCATGATAAAGTATAACACAAAACAAACTGGTTATGGTCTATTACACTTTAAAATTCTGTCATTCAACACCTTTTATTCTTTCTACTAAAGTATCATTCTTTTCTAACCCCCACCATGTAAGTACTGGAATCAGCGTACAGATCAGAAAACTAATTATTACCGCAAACAAAATTGCAGGTACAGGTATTGAAAATGAAATTTTCCGGTAATTCATGGATTCATAAAGGAAATAAGTACCTCCCATTCCTGCTGTTAAAGTAATAAGCCATGCACCGCCTGCATAAAGGGCTCCTTCTCTGACTAGCATTCCTAAGAGCTGCTTCGGCGTCATTCCTATGCTCTCCATAATTGAGAGTTCTGTCCTCCGGCTCTGCACATTTACTACAAATGTACTTATATAATTCATGATTCCGATAAATGCCAAAATCAGAACAATCCCAATTCCCACCTGTGGCATATATCCCTGAGCATCTTTCATTTCATCCGCTTCCTCAATTTTGGATTCCCATGAAAAATCATTCGCATTACGATCTGCTTCTAATAATGTCAAAATTTCTTTTTCCGTGCTCCTGTCATATTCTTTGTTATATTTAACACCCGTCTTTAGAGTCATTGGATTCTTTGCGAATGTTTCCACCACCTTGTCGCTTGTTATGATCGTCGGTGGATATCCAAGAAGTGCTGTATAGTAACTCTCGTCCGTCACCCCTTCTATGGTAAAAGTTTTTGTCTCCTGTTCGTCACTGTACAAAACACAGGTCACTTTTTTCCCTATGATGTCTGTGTCTGATAAATCTAAACCATTTCTATAAATAATGCAGCTTTTCCCCGAAAGAAAATCCTCTTTATTGACTGCCTGTTCCATACTTTCGTTTAAATAATCAAATTCCTGCTCATCAATTCCAACCAAGGAAGAACCAAAGTTTTCAGGGTGCTCCTGATACTCCTCTTTTTCATCGCTGTATGGAATACTCATCCATTTTTCATAAAATTCTTTCATCCACATTTCAGCAAAATCCGGCTCCCATGGAACCGTAATCTCAGCAAATACCACCGAATGTACTTCTGATACCCCGGCATTGTCTTTGATCGACTTCACGATTGATTCATCCAGAATATTTCTTCTGTCCTTTGGATCTTCTTTTAATGCCGTATCATTTATAATCTCAATATCTGTATCCATGTAATTTGACACGATCGTTCTTGCCACCTGACTGTCTAACATCGTCACAATGCAAAGGTACACAGACAGACTGGCTGCTAAAGACAGCAGTACAACAACTGTTCTTTTCTTATCCTTTGTAAACTGCTCCAGACAAAGTCTGCTTATTACTTTTCTTTTTCCTGCTCTTTTTTCTTTTATCGTTTTTCCGGCAGGTCGATAGCCTAAAGCTTCTATAGGTGAGATAGCGGATGCCATTTTTACAGGTTTTCTGCCAGCTAAAAATATCGTAAATCCAACCAGCAGAATAGTTGCAATTAAAATAGCCGGGTGAAAGCAGACCATTCCAGAACCTGTATAGGTCTTTTTGATTCCAAGTGATTTTACCACCATTGGAATTAAGGAAAATGACACAAATATCCCCAGCAGACATCCCAGCATAGTTCCAATGAATCCGATCAACAGCATCTGCTTCCTTAACATTTGTTTTATCTGTTTTTCCGTCATTCCTACTGTCTGAAGCAGACCATAATAACGCACTTTTCCAGCAACCGAAAGATGCATAATATTATAAATCAGCAAATATGCACACAGGCATGTGACTGCAGCAAGTCCGATCAATCCTGCAAGCATTCGGACAGAATTGCCTAAATCTACGGTAAAAAAAAGATTTTGCTGCTTTCCAAGATTCATACTTTTTATAAAGTCCTGCTGCTCTTTTTCTGTCATAATTTTTTGTTTAAAATCCATAAAATAACGACCGGAAGCAGCCTGTGAAAGTTTCCAGCCTGATTTATCATAAAATTGTTCTGATACATAAAACACTTTCTTCGGTCCATATCCATCCCAGATTCCACAGATTTTAAACGTTCCTGTCTGGATACCATTATAGGTTCCATATGACATTGTAAGGTTATCGCCAATCTTAAGATTTTCGTATCCACATTCCTTTAAAGCCTTTTCAGTAACCATGATCTCATTGAAAGCTGTTGGATATTTTCCTTCGAGTTTTTCCCTCACGGGTTTCATCATCTGTGCCCAATAATTATCATCTGCCCAGACCAGACCTACATCCGGGGTAAAATCCTTATCCGTTTTCTCAACCCATCCACAGTTTCCCGCTGTACCTGTAAGTATAATATCCGGATTTTCCTCACATATCTGCCTCTGCTCATCTGTCACCCCATACAGAATCGCATCAAACTCTGCTCCTGACATACGGATATTTTGAATTTTTTCAAGTTTAAAATAGGAATTTCCAACCGTGAATATCGTAAATATCATAAAGGAAGAAAGAAGTACCGAAAGGATTAAAGTAATATTTTTTCCCAGATTTCCTTTCAGGTTCTTCCATACCATTCTTTTGATTATGTTCTGATTTGGATTTTTAAGCATGAATATCACACCCCTTCTCTTTTTGTATCGCCGACAATTTTTCCATCCTCAATGTGTACGATACGGTCTGCAAGCTGTGCAATATCTCTGTCATGTGTGATCAGTACTATCGTCTGCTGAAATTGTTGTGCCACCATTTTTAAGAGTCCAAGCACCTCATGACTGGTCGCTGAATCCAGATTTCCAGTCGGTTCATCCGCCAGAATAATAGCTGGTTTTGCTGCAAGTGCCCTTGCAATTGCAACTCTCTGCTGCTGTCCGCCCGACAGTGTTCCCGGAAGCGCCTCCTTCTTCTTTGCCACACTTAAAAGTTCTAGTATCCCGTCCACATATTCTGCGTCCACTTTTCTTCCATCCAGTTCCACCGGAAGTATGACATTCTCATATACATTAAGATCCGGGACAAGATTATAATTCTGAAAAATGAAGCCGATCTTTCTTCTTCGGAATATGGCAAGCTGTTCTTTTTTCAGTCCAAGAATACTCTTTCCTTCTATCAGCACTTCCCCTTCTGTTGGCACATCCAATCCACCCAGCATATGTAAAAGTGTACTTTTCCCAGAGCCGCTTTTTCCAATGATTGCAACAAATTCCTGATTTTTCACATGAAAATCAACGCCATCTAATGCCTTTATCGTGTTATCACCCATTTGATAATATTTTTTTAGGTTTTTTGTCTCTACAATGTATTCATTCATTCGTTTTATCCTCCTTTGACAGGAAACAGAATACCCCTTAAAAATCTCAAACCTGTCACAATTACCAATTATCTCCTAATTGTGATAACATATCTTACAATTTCTTCACTGGAAAATACAGACTAAAGCATGCTCCTTTTCCCACTTCCGACTGTACTTCTATATAACCCTTCTGAAACTCTGCTATTTTTCTGGCAAGATACAATCCGATTCCAACTCCCGGTTTATCATGTACTTCCGGTTCCCTGTAAAACCGTGTAAAAATCTCCGCCTGTCTTTCCGGTGCAATCCCCTTTCCGGTGTCCGAAATACTGATTTTATAAAACAATTCCTGTTTTTGCGCTTCAACGTGAATTTTGCCGCCTGGATCTGTATATTTAAGTGCATTGTCAAGAATATTATAAATAGCTTCCTCCGTCCATTTGCTGTCATGAAAGATAACCATATTTTCATCACAGTTTACATACAGATCAATCTTTTTTGTGGCTGCCTCCGGTACAAGGTTTGAAACTGCGTGCCGGATTGTTTCATATATGTTTTTATTTTCTTTGTGTATCTGAAGAATCCCTGTTTCAAGCCTTGACATTTTTACCATGCTTTGCATTAAAAAATCTATCTTCTCCATCTGGTCTCTCATTTTGCTCAAGAAAACCCGTCCGTTTTCAGACAATTTCTCATCCTCAAGAAGTTCCATATATAACTTCATGTTTGCAAGCGGTGTCCTCGTCTGATGAGACATATCGGAAATCAATCCTTTTACAACTTCTTTTTCACGAAGACTGTCCGCTTCCTTTTTCCGGAATATGGATTCTGCTTTTGCCAATTGTGTTCCGGTTCTTCCCCAGAGACTATCCTCTAATTCTTCTGCCTGCCATTCTTTTCCTGTTACAATTGCATCTAAAGCGTCCTCCACCTGTCTGGCAAATATCTCTACATCTTTTTTCGTCTTATAATTTTTCCATAGCAATATCAGTATTATCATTAATAAAATTATAACTACAGCCGTCATCCAATCCATTGATACCCCATCCCATAAACATTCGAAATATATCTGTGCTCCCCGTCTTCAATCTTTCCTCTGAGACGGTTCACATTGACCGCCAGTGCGTGTTTATCTACAAACTGTCCTCCGCTGTCCCATAACCGTTCGAGCAGCAGATCATAAGTAAGTAATTGCCCTGGATTTAAAAGGAACTGGCGAAGCAGCCGGAACTCTGTCGGTGTAACAGCACATTCCTGCCCTTTTACCGACACCCGGGCATTATCCAGATCAATCTGCAAATACCCATCCGCAAAAATTGTATGATTATTTGAAATGCTTCTTCTTAAAATAACATCTATTTTTTTGAGTAAAATCTTCATTGAAAATGGTTTTGTAATGTAATCTTCTGCTCCTGATTCATACCCTGCCAGCGCATCTTCTTCCATATCCCTTGCAGTCAGATAAATAACCGGAACCTCTTTTTGTTCTTTTACCCATTTACAAAAAGAAAAACCTTCGCCATCCGGAAGGTTCACATCCAAAAGAACCAGATCGATCTGATTCTTACTGAAAAGCTGCTTTCCTTTCTCCATAAAAGTCACACCATACACGCCATATCCTGACTTTTTCAAAGAATAGCAGATTGATTGGTTCAGATCATAATCATCTTCTACAACTAATATATTTTGCATTTTTTCTTTCCTTCTGATACAAATTTTTAAAGATATCTTTATACATCCACGACACTACCACATATCGTATCACATATTTTTTCTGTGCATGTAAAAAAAAGAAACTATCTCAATTTTGTGATTTTAATGAAAACACCACTGCTCACAGAGCGTTTTAACTTTATAAGAATATCGCATTGCAATTTCCTGTAAAGTTAAAAATGGCACAATATTTAAAAATATTGTGCCATTTCACTTATATGCATGCAACTTAATTATTGTCGCAAAGCCTTATGTACCATAGTTATGTTAACTTGGATTTTCTTTCTCATCTTTTACTACAAGATTTACGGAATCAATCCCGCTCACATTCACATTACGGTTTACTTTTGCATCATAGGTATCTGCTTTTACGATATCTGCAAGATCAATGCCTGTTGCCTCTTTCATGCTCTCGAAAAGTTTTGCCATAACTGCCGGGACATTTCCTGCCACCTGATCAACACCGTTGCTGCCACCATCGCCACCAATGATCGTAATTTTGTCAATCTGACCTAATGGCTCTGCAATCTTTGCAGCGACATCCGGAAGAACTTTGATCATCATCTCGGCTACGGCTGCTTTGTTATATTTTGCGTAAGCTTCCGCCTTTTTCTCCATCGCTTCTGCTTCTGCAACACCTTTAGCCTGAATGGCTGCTGCTTCTGCTTCACCGACAGCACGGATACCTTCTGCCTCCTGCTCTTTTGCAAAACGGTCTGCTTCCGCCTGTGCTTTTCTCGCTTCTGCCTGACGCTGTGCCTCGAACTGTTTTGCTTCGGCTTCCTTCTGTCTCTGATAAAGAGCGGCATCTGCCTTCTGCTGTGCAGCGTATTTATCTGCTTCTGCCTGCTTCTTGACTTCTGCCTCAAGAGCCTGCTCTTTAACTGCAACCTCTTTCTGTTTTAACTCAATCTCACGTTCCTGTTTTGCAATATCTGCGTTGGCAGTTGTGACCTCGATCGTCTTACGCTGTTCCTCTTTCTGGATCTCGTAAGCGGCATCTGCCATAGCCTTTTTCGTGTCTG
>OHAM01002461.1_pt1 | contig 10136 bp, 10 predicted proteins | sample 1577161 | NCBI WGS metagenome assembly OHAM01 (sample SAMEA3541583, study PRJEB24748) | human gut metagenome | biome: human gut; feature: human-associated habitat; material: faeces | place: China | collected 2012
CCCTGAACGACAGCTCTTATCAAAAGGCTTTCGACCAAATACGTGGCATCGTGAATATCGTTCCCGCTGTAACTCCCGGACCTGCGGTCGGCATAACTACCGTCCAGAAAATACGAAACTCTGACATTCCAAGTGTCCGCGCCGCATGGATCAGATTGATATCGATCTGCTCAAATGCCGCCCGTGCATTCCGATACATCAGCGGGAATGCGATCACCGTCGCAGCGATCACACATCCGGCCCAGGACTGTACGACTTTGATGTCAAAATTGCCATATAGAAATGCCCCAAACGGTCGCCGCACGCTGAATATGAGCAGCAGGAAAAAACCTGCAACCGTGGGAGGAAGCACCATCGGAAGTGTCAGTATACCATCCAGAACCGCTTTTATTCTCGGCCCCGCCTGCACAGATTTTCTAGCCGCGTAGATTCCTAAAAAAAACGAGATTACTGTCGCAACCACACCGGTTTTCATAGAAATCCAAAGCGGACTCCAGTCCAGTTCTGCCATGATCCTTCTGACTTCTTCCATGTTCCCTTCCTCCTAATACGATACTCTCTCTATTCTACCTGTGTATCAAAATAATAACTTTCAAAAATCGCTTTTGCTTCGTCTGAGACGACATATTCTAAAAACTCTGCCGCCGCTTCTTTCTGTGCATCATCCGCTTCCTTATTTTCCACCTGACAGATTGGATAAATGACATTTCCCGTCAGATCATAACTGACTGTCTGAAGTACCTTTACCTGATCCTCATAGCCGTATGTATCTGAATAGTAAGTTGTCCCAACCTCACAGGAACCTTCTGTGACAGCGATCAGAACTTTGCTGACATTATCCTGCTCGCTGATTTCCACGCCTCCGAGTGCTTTTGACACTTCCTCTGTCCGAATCTTTGATACATCCTCTGTCTCCGGAAGGATCTCAAGGCTGACAAGCGCTTCTCTTGTATACTTTCCAACCGGTACACTTCCCCCGGCAAGGGCAATGCTCTTTGCCTTGTCCAGATCCTCCAGTCCGGTAACCTCGGTACCGCTGTCCTTTCTTGTAAGAAGGACAACCTGATTGTTCACTACATTTTTTCTTGTCCCATCCACAATCAGCCCGTCTGCCTCAAGCTGATCCATTTGCTTTTGCGCTGCGGAGAAAAAGATATCGCATTCGTATCCTTCTTCAATCTGTGTGAGAAGTGTCCCCGAACTATCCGCATTGTAAGTGATCTTCACTTCCGGATGCTCTTTCTCATAATGTTGGGCTAGTTCTGTCATGACCGTATTCAGGCTGGCCGCGATAAACACCTGAATCTCCGTCTCTTCTTTCTTATCGGAATCCGTTTTTTCTTTTTTCTGCTCTTCTTTTACTTGAGCCTGTTCTGCCGCTTTCTCATTTTTTTCGGCACAGCCCGTCATTCCAACTGCAGCTCCGACCAACAGACACCCTGCAAGTACTCCAGCGCCCGCCCGTCTTACTTTTTCCCTTTTACTTCTTGTAAAAATCTCTCTTAAATACATAGGGGCTGCCTTCCTTTCTCTTGCTGCTCCAACAATCTAATCTCATCTCCGACTTTAATATGTCCTCCGTGTATTACCTGTGCAAACACACCTTCTCTTGGCATGATACAGTCTCCCATTTTCTGAAAGATCTGGCAATGACTGTGGCATTCTTTCCCAATCTGTGTCATTTCCAAGATCACTTCGCCAATCTGGAAGCGCGAACCAACCGGAAAATTTTTAAAATCATACCCTTCCGCGATAATATTTTCTCCGAATGCGCCAAATTCCACATCCGCCCCCCGCTCACGAAATTCCTGAATGCGCTCCAACGAAAGCAGACTGATCTGACGGTGCCATTTTCCCCCGTGTGCATCGCCAACAATCCCCCAGTCTACTTCAATATCTGCTTCCTGCACTTCGCTTTTTTGAATTCCTCTGACATCGCTGGTACAGATTCCTCTGATGATTCCCATATTATCCTCCTATCCGGGACATTTCCCGCTTTTCTGTGATTTCCTCTTTCTTTTCAAAACAATGTGCTTCCGGTTTCTCTGAAATTGCCTGTACAAGCAGCCGCCTCACTTCCTCCGGCCGATGGTTTCTGACCGCTTCTTTTATTGAAATCCCGGTATCATAACACAGGCATGGCTTTATGAAGCCTTCCGCTGTCATCCGTATCCGATTGCAGCTGTCACAGAATTTTCCGTGCAATGCGCTAATAAATCCAACACTTCCCTGAAATCCTGGTATCTGGTAGTATACTGCCGGTCCATTGCCATGCCCAGAAAATGCTCCTCGCCCACCGCTCTGCTGCTTCTTTGCTTCTTCTGTCATTTCGCCATATTTTCCACGGATCTTTTCCAACAACTCCTGATTGGAGACAGATGCCTTCCTGCTGCCGTGCCCAATCGGCATCATCTCAATAAACCGTACATCGATCGGTGTTTCCTTTGCAATCTGGAGTAACGCTTCCCATTCTCCCTCATTGACGCCCTTTTGAAGTACCGTGTTGATCTTGACTTTCAGTCCAAGCGCATGTGCGGTACGGATTCCTTCCAGCACATCCTTTAGCCTGTCATATCCGGTGATCTCCGCAAATTTTTCTGCGCACAGCGTATCCAGACTTACATTGATTCCGTCGATCCCCACCTCTTTTAATTCTTTCGCATACGCTGCAAGGAGAATCCCATTTGTCGTCAACGTCACCTGCTCTGTGTACGGCAGTGCTTTCAGCATACGGATCAGTTCCATACAGCCTTTCCTCACAAGCGGTTCCCCTCCGGTCACCTTGAATTTTGTAATTCCAAGTTCCGAGGCAATCCGGCAGACTTCTGCAATCTCTTCCAGTGTAAGGATCTGCTCCATCGGAATGCTTTTAATCCCATCCGGCATGCAGTAGCGACATCTCAGATTGCATCGGTCCGTGATGGAAATCCGCATATAATCAATGACTCTTCCATACGAATCTTTCACCTATTCGTCCTCGCTTTCCAAAATAAGTGTCCCACTCTTGCCCCCGGTCTTTCTGCACAGCCGGATATCGGAAATACGCATTGCCTTATCCACCGCCTTACACATATCATAGATTGTAAGCAGCGCGATATTAACTCCCGTCAGCGCCTCCATCTCCACGCCGGTTTTACCGACCGTCTTTGCCGTGCACGCCGCCTCGATCGCGCAGCTTTCCTCCAGATATGTGAATGTGATCTCCGCTTTAGAAAGATTTAAAATATGGCAGAGCGGAATCAGCTCCGATGTCTTTTTGGCTCCCATGATCCCGGCAATCCTTGCCACACCGAGGACATCACCCTTCTTCATTTCTCCTGCTTTGACAAGCGCAAAACATTCCGGACTCATATAGATCTTTCCTTTCGCTGTCGCTTCGCGCTGTGTTTCCTGCTTCTCGCTGACATCGACCATCACAGCATGGCCACTCGCATCAAAATGTGTAAATCCGCTCATTAATATCCTCCTTTTCCGAATCCGCAGTTTGGAAATGTACAGACCGGGCAGGACAGACAGAGCCCGCCTTCTCCAAGTGCGTAAAATTCTTCTGCCTTGATCTTCTCTCCTGCCAGAAGCCTCGGAAGCACCAGATCAAAGATGGTCCGTTTCGCATACATCACGCAGCCCGGCAATCCGACAACCGGTCTTTCTCCCTCATAGTAGGCAAGAAGAAACATCGCTCCGTAAGTGACGATCTCTGCGCCTGTGTTTTTAATCGCAAGCGGCGTGCGGTCATCCGGATCGACGCTCATCCCCCCAGTACAGATGACCATATCCATCCCGGCATCCAGCATCGCCCGGATCACAGCTGTGATCTGTTCATGGTCATCGCTGCAGATTTCATGCATTGCGACCTCCATGCCATATTCTGCCAGCTTCTCCTTGATCACCGGCGAAAATTTATCCTGGATCCTCCTCTTGTAGACTTCACTTCCAGTCGTCACAAGCCCGATCTTCTTCTGCACATACGGAAGAATGGAAAAAATCGGTCCGCCTTCTGTCACTTGTTTTGCCCGCTCCATCTTTTCCTTCTCGATCACAAGCGGAATGATCCTTGTCCCCGCAATCTTCTCCCCGGCCTTAACCGGAAAATCTCCATGTCTTGCAGCAATCATCATCTGCCCAAGACTGTTGACTGCAAGAAGCTTCTCTCTGTCAATCTTCAGCACGCCGTCACAGTCTGCAATCAGTTCAATCTTCCCTTCTTTTACCTCTGAGCCGTGCATCGCTTCCCCTCTGCAAATCTCGTATAAAACCTCCGCCGCCTCATTTTCATGAAGCATCGTGTCATCATTTTCCCACACATAAATATGTTCTTTTCCGACACTTAACAGTACGGGGATATCTTCCTCTTTGATCACATGCCCCTTTCGGAACACGGCATCTTTTACGACACCCGGAATGATCTGTGTGATATCATGGCACAAAATCTGTCCGACTGCCTCTTCTGTTTTACATAATTTCAATTTTCTCACTCCGTTCGTTATGTTTTTATTTACATATCGAAATACATCATATATAATTTTCTTAGAAATTACAAGGAGTTTTTAAAACTTTATGAAAACAGGTGCAATTATTTTAGCGGCAAAGAGAGGGAAGCAGGACAGCACTTTCCTTCCACTTTTGGAACTGGATCACGTCTCTGTCATCCGCCGCGTGATCCTGGCTCTAAAACGGGCAGGAATTTCCCCAATCACCGTGATCACCGGAGAAGAAGCCGACCAGGTGGAAAAAGAAATATCCGGGCTGCAGACAATCTGTCTGTACAGTCCTCAGTATGAAACACTCTCCATGTTTGACCAAATCTGTACCGGGCTTGACTACATGGAGGATCTCTGCGACAGCATATTTATCCTCCCTGCCAAATATCCGATCCTTCTGTCACAGACTTTGGAGATCATGCTGTCTGAGGATGCCCCCTGTGTCCGCCCAGTCTTTGAAGGTCACCGGGGACACCCGATCCTGCTCCGGAAAGAATTATTTTCAGAAATACTGACATACACCGGGGAAAACGGACTGCGCGGTGCGCTGCGTCAGCCGTCCGTCGCCGCCCGCACAGCAGAAGTTTCCGTCAGCGATTCCGGTATCATTTTATCCGCAGACACTGTAGATTCCGATACTGAACGATTCAATAAAAACGAGACACTTCCAATCTATGCCGTCGGAGAATTTCAGCTTTGCCGAGAAACCCCATTTTTCACATCCGAGACCGCCCGGTTCCTGATGCTGATCGAGCATACCGGCTCCATGCAGACTGCATGCCGACATATGCAGATTTCTTACAGTAAAGGCTGGAAGACGATCAAGTCCGTCGAAAATCATCTCGGCTTTTCCCTGCTGCACACAAAAACAGGCGGGGACAGAGGCGGTTCTTCCTCTCTCACGAAAGAAGGTAAAACATTTTTACAGAATTATCTGCGCGCAGAAGAACAGCTTTCCGCCTACGCCTCAGAGCTGTTTCAAGAAATTTTTATCGAAAAAAAAGATCAACTCTTAAAAACTTAAATCGGAGAAAAAGATTAAATCTTAAAAGCCGAGGTTCGAGAGAAAGATTACATCTTAAAAATTTAGATTGGAGAAGAAGATTCCCTCTTAATAACTTAGATTGGAGAAGCTTATGAAAACTATGAAAGAACTTTTTGAAATCCTTTTAGAAAACGGAAAATCAGGAAATGATTGTATGATCGTGACTGTGACAAAAAGCTCCGGCTCTGCCCCCCGCGGCGCCGGCTCCCGCATGATCGTCCTCGCTGACGGAATGTCCCACGGAACGATCGGCGGCGGCTCCATTGAATACGAAGCAACGAAACAAGCGATTCTTGGAATCCGGCAGCAGACTTCTTTTTTAAAAAGCTTTGTCTTAAGACCAAATGATGCTGCCGATCTCGGAATGGTATGCGGCGGTCAGGTCACTGCCTATTTTCAGTATGTCTCCCATGAGAATACCGTCTTTCTAGATCAGTGCCATTCACTGCTCGCCAACTGGGATCGGGCAAAACAACTCTGGCTCCTCCTCGATCTGACGGAAGAATCCAACTGGACCTTCCAGTATATGACCGATGCCACAGACGCCTCACTGCACAATTTAGCAGATTCTGGATATGCATTTCCAGAAGAGCCGTCCGAATACAGTATTGACGGCCGACATTATTATATCGAGCCACTTGTCAAATCCGGAACTGTCTATGTCTTCGGAGGCGGACATGTGGCGCAGGAACTTGTTCCAGTACTGACACATTTGGATTTTCGCTGTGTCGTCTTCGATGACCGAAAAGAATTTGCCAACCCAGAGCTATTCCCTTCTGCCTGCCGCTGCATCACCGGAAACTTTGAACAGCTGTCAGAGCTGATTGATTTTCATCCGGAAGACTATGTCTGCATTATGACACGCGGACATCTCTGTGACTACATTGTCCAAAAACAAGTGATGCAGACACCCGTCTCCTACATCGGCGTCATGGGAAGCCGACGAAAACGCGAGACACTCCGCGAAAAACTTTTGGCAGATGGATTCACCGAGGAAGAGATCGAGCGCTGCAAGTCCCCGATCGGTCTGTCCATCAATGCCGAAACCCCTGCCGAAATCGCAATCAGCATTGCCGGAGAATTGATCGCAAAACGCGCAGGCAAGCCACTTTAATATTCCACTCTAAAATACATTTATTACAAAATCAATACGAACTAAATCTAATTCACTTCATACGTCCAGTGGAAGGAATCTTCGAGTTTTCCCCACTGGATACCCGTCAATGTATCATATAATCTCTGTGTGATTTCTCCTGTTTGAAAATCATTGATGATGATGCTTTCCCCTTTATAACTCAATTCGCCAATCGGAGAGATTACCGCCGCTGTACCGGTTCCAAAGGCTTCCTGTAAAGTCTTATTTCTTCCTGCTTCCATTAATTCATCAATCGCTAACGGACGTTCTTCTACTACATAGCCCCACGATTTTAATAATTGAATTACAGAGTCACGGGTTACTCCCGACAAAACAGTTCCATCACACGGTGCAGTGATGATTTTTCGGTCAATGATAAACATTGCATTCATCGTCCCTACTTCTTCTACATATTTTCTTTCTACCCCGTCCAGCCACAGCACTTGCGTATAACCTAACTTTTCCGCTTTCACCTGAGCCGCGATACTTGCGGCATAATTCCCTCCACACTTCGCAAATCCTGTACCGCCTTTCGTAGCTCGCACATATTCATCTTCTACATAGATTTTAACCGGATTTACTCCCTCTGGATAATATGCTCCAACAGGAGAAAGAACAATCATAAATTTATACGCATTGCTCGGATGTACTCCCACTGCGCTTTCCGTTGCAAACATGAATGGACGAATGTACAAAGAGGTTCCTTCTATCGTTGGAATCCACTCTTTTTCACGGGAAACCAAAGTAGCAATTGCATCCACAAACATTTCTTCCGGCAATACTTCCATACAAAGACGACGATTAGAATTTGCAAATCTTTTTGCATTCATGTCTGGGCGGAATAAAAGAACCTTTCCTTCTTTTGTCTTATATGCTTTTAAGCCTTCAAAAGTTTCCTGTGCATAATGCAAAACCATGGAAGCCGGATCTAATTGAATTGATCCATAAGGCTCAATTACTGCATTGTGCCATCCTTTTTCTTTCGTCCAGTCCATAGTAAACATGTAATCTGTAAAATAGTTTCCAAAACCTAAAGCATTCTCATCCGGCTTTTCTTTTAATTGTTCTGTAGGTATAAATTTCACTTCCATTGTAACTCCTCCTAAAATTATTTAGTTATCAGATTACACCTTTTTCATCTTTTTTGTCAATAACTGTTTGACTTTTTCATCTTTAATATTGATATGTAGTTTAATTTTATTTTATTTTTAAAAATAATTGACACCTTAGTGCTTTTACTGTAATATATACACAACACATGAATACAAATGCAATATCAAGATAACTCTTTTTGCTTTTTCTTCACAAAAAGCTTTCAGTACTGGGACAAAACAAGAAATAAGCAAAAGTTAAACTGCATTTTTATGCAATCTAAGTAGTACTACAAAACAAATCTGTGATTTCGTCTTCGTTTCCTTCCCTTGGGAGTCTAGACGAAGTTTTTTATTTTTATATTCATGCTGTTATCAAAAAGGAAAATGTAAAGGAGGAACTGTATGAATGGATTATTATTATTAGGAATTACGGTCATTGTATTAATCGGAGCTTATCTGCTGTATGGTCGCTACTTAGTAAAAGAATGGGGAATTGATGTAACTGCAAAAACACCCGCAGTAAAAAAAGAGGATGGGGTTGACTATGTCCCTAGCAATAAATGGGAGGTCTTTGCCCATCAGTTTTCTTCTATCGCCGGCGCCGGACCTGTCACCGGTCCTGTAATGGCAATGATGTTTGGCTGGCTGCCTGCATTCTTATGGATTATAGTCGGAGGTATTTTCTTTGGAGCTGTTCAGGATTTTGCCTCTCTTTATACTTCTGTAAAATCAGACGGAAAATCCATCGGTCAGATTATTGAAGTGTATATCGGAAAAACCGGAAGAAAGTTATTTTTCTTATTCTGCTGGTTATTTACATTATTAGTCATTGCAGCTTTTGCAGATATGGTTGCAGGAACTTTTCATGGTTTTAGCGCTGACGGCTCCAAATTGCAACCAAATGCTGCGGCTGCTTCTATTTCTATTCTCTATGTTTTTGTGGCGATTGCATTTGGATTATTTTTACGCAAAACGAAAATCGATGGCTGGAAACAAGCCATTTTAGGAATCATACTAATTGTCGCTATGCTTGCAACAGGAATTGCTTTTCCTGTTTATCTCCAAAAACAAAGCTGGTTATATTTAGTGTTTGTTTATATTTTCTTCGCAAGTGTCACTCCTATGTGGCTCTTAAAACAGCCGCGTGACTATTTGACTACCTTCTTATTTGTAGGAATGATCATTGCAGCTGTCATCGGAGTTGTGATTTCAAATCCTACGATCTCAACACCGGTCTTCACCGGTTTTGTCTCTGAGAGTGGAAGCTATTTATTCCCGACACTGTTTGTCACCATTGCCTGCGGTGCAGTAAGCGGATTCCATTCTTTAGTATCAAGCGAGACGAGCAGCAAACAGATTCGAAATGAAAAAGACATGCTGCAAGTGGGCTACGGCAGTATGCTTTTGGAATCTCTGTTAGCTGTATTAGTAATTGTAATTGTAGGCTCTTTGACAAATTTAGCCGACACCGGTGTATTAAATAATGATCTGGCCGCTATGGCATTGGCAGACACCGCTACTCCTTTTACGAAATTCTCCGTAGGAGTAACGGGATTGATCAGTAAGCTTGGAATGCCTCAAGAATGGGGATTATGCATCATGACTATGTTCGTTTCTGCTTTGGCTTTAACTTCCTTAGATGCTGTTGCACGTATCGGAAGACTCTCTTTTCAGGAATTATTTGAAATCGAAGAAGGCAAAGCCGTTTCACCGGCTGTAAAAGTTCTGACAAACAAATACTTTGCAACAATCATCACACTGGCCGGCGGATATCTGTTAAGCTTAGGTGGATATAATAACATCTGGCCACTGTTTGGTTCTGCAAATCAATTATTAGCCGCTATGGTATTGATTTCTTTATCTGTGTTCTTAAAAGTAACAGGCAGAAAGGGATTCATGTTATACGCACCAATGACAATGATGTTAGTTGTGACCATGACATCCTTAGGAATGAGCGTGTACGCCATCTGTAAGAAATTATTCGTAACCGGAGGATTTGCCTTCTTAACAGATGGATTACAATTATTCTTTGCCCTTTTGCTCATGGGTCTCGGCTTGCTGATCGCATTCTCTTCCGGCAAAAAACTTGTGAAACGCAATCCTCAACCGAACCGAGCTTCACTTGTCCGGGAATAAAAATCTTCTGTTGTAAAAAAGCAGGATTTGTCACTTTGAGACAACTCCTGCTTTTTTCAACCGATTGAACTTCCTACATATGGAAATCCACAAGTCACATTTCCTTTTTCTATCTATCCTTACCTATTTAAAATTTTCAGAATCATATCTGCGCTTCCCACATTATACCCTGCAACACTATAGATTCCTCTCATTTCCTGATCAACAATGACGATCAATGGCAGGCCCCGCGCTTTCGCAGCCTG
>OHAM01002467.1_pt1 | contig 10118 bp, 11 predicted proteins | sample 1577161 | NCBI WGS metagenome assembly OHAM01 (sample SAMEA3541583, study PRJEB24748) | human gut metagenome | biome: human gut; feature: human-associated habitat; material: faeces | place: China | collected 2012
TCACCTATTCCAGGTGAATGCCTTATCAAAATTTCCTTATTTTGTTGTCTGTGACACTTACTCAGAAACGCTTGCGTGTCTGCTAAAATGTAATTGCCAGCAATTATATTTTCACGTGGGTATGGGGACGTAATCCCCATCAAGTCTGCTACTCGTAAGTAATACAAAATTGTCAAAATGACAATACTGTAATACACGGGTGGATCTTGCTCTTGTTGTAACATATTAATTTATACAATAATAGGCCCAAATGGACACTTTCACCATTCGAGCCTATATATTATATGTCTTTTGGATAATAACTCAAAAAATGTGTAACCATAACATTAATAAGCACTAAAGAAAACATTACACCTACCATAACATGAATCGGCCAATGAAATGTAAAGTATGACAATTTATTTTCCATATAAATCTTTACTCCAACCAAAGCGACCATTCCTGCAGTAAGCAACATTCCCATCACACACATAAAATAATAACTGCCTTCTCCAAAAAGCATTAATTTCATTTGTTTATCCGTCATCCCGATACTTTTCATAATGTCAAATTCTTTTCTCCGAGCGTACATCCCAGTAAATACAACGTTACAATAATTGGTCAACCCCGCAATGAATAGTATGATACTTACAGCACCTAAGAGAATTCGATTTCCTCGCATATATTTTTCTTTTTGCTGCATCAGGTCTGATTTACAGATAATAAAAACTCCTGCTTCGCCAGTTCCTTCATCCATTGATACTTCTGTCATTTCGGATCGTTTCTTGTTTTCCTCTGAAATCAGCTCACCAATCTGTGTTTTCACATAAGATTCTTTTTCCGGATCGGCAGTTAATTCCATTGCTAATATCTTTTTCTCAGTTGGTATCTTTTGAAAGCCTTTCTCACTGATAAAATAATATAAGCTGCCTTCTCCATGCCAGGATTGATGTATTTCTGGGAAATTATCACTTTGCCTGTCTAAATAACCACATAGAGTAAATGTTTCGGATTCCTTTTGAGGAAATTCCTCTTCCTGTTGTTTCTCTTTACTATCAGAATTACTTTGTTCTTTTCTACGAATCGCATCTTCTTTTGAAAGCAAAGTTTTAAAATATACCGGTTCGCCAATTGCTTCATCTGCAAGTTTTTGTTGTTCCGGGGTCAGCATATGATCATGTATAATCAATACGCCAGTCCCTTCTTCCAAAGATTTTACATCAATATTTAATTGATTATCCTGTACATATTTCTTAAGCGACAAGATTTGATCTTCGTCTATAACTTGTACAGTATCCCAGGTGATTCCTTCCACCATATTATCATTTGTAAGATCCGAAAGCCCTTCGTCATAAGGGCGGATGCCCTTTCTGGACATAACTGTAGTTACATAAGCTCCTTCGATCAGATTGGAATTTTCCCAATCAATACCTTCCATCTTATGTAGTTTTTTCTCCAACTCTTGAGAGATTGGTGAAAATTCATCATAATCGTTATCATACAGCAGTTCCACACCATCTCCCTGTGTCAGCAAAGGATCAACATCAATTTCTCTGGTTTTATATTCTTCTCCATAACCCATGCTTTGCCCAAATTGACTAAACTCTCCTGCCAGCAAAAAATCAGGTCGTTTTTCAAGAAGATGCTTATAATCACAGCCATTTATAAGTACATTCATTAGAATAAAAGACAGGACTCCTAAAAATATGGAAAGGCTTGTAATGATAAATCGTGTTTTATGCCGCGTTATATTCCCCCATGCAATATAGAACATTTCTCCTATTTCAGAACGTTTCAACACCATTTCCACAGGATGTTTTATTTTTCTGTTAAGCTTATTTCCATCATAAGTGGCACTCTCAACGCAAGACAGAGTCGTTATTTTTCTAATAACACCTTCCGATGCTATCCACAGAATTCCATTTACAAATAGAACAGAAATCAAAAGAATCCACGGCCTGAAAAAGGAAAGTATCGTGTTTCCTCCCATTTCCTGATAAAAATGAAAGCCTAATATTTTCGGTATCAATAAAATCAAAATCAGTGCAGAAATCAAACTTCCCAAAGCAGAGCCTTTTAACATGAGTAATCGCATTTGTTTCCGGTAAATTTTTGTAATCTGTCTTTCTGTAGCTCCAATTGTATGGAGCAGTCCGAGATTTTGAATATCTTCACTCATGGATATCCAAAGGACATTGCACACAAGGAAATATATTCCGCACAAAATGCCCAGCGTTCCCAATATCACCATCTCATATCCACCTGCGAATTTAGAAACGGCCGTATATTGTGCTGTATCAGAAACGTATATCTTCTGTTCTGCACTCTTCATCGGCAATGTCTGATATAATTTTTCTTCTGTTTTGCTTCTGCTTAAATGATTACTCTGACTGAAAAGTAACGTATAAGGTCCTTTTCCCAGACTCAACTCATTAATTTTGTCATGTGAAATGTATCCGATTGACAATTCATTTCCAGAGTCCGTATACCAGCCACATAGTTCGAATTTTTCTTTCGAATGTTCGAACGCACCTTTGTATACATCTAAGTTTATTTCCATTCCCTGTTCCGGTTCAGAAATACCAAGTTTTTTCAATGCCCTCTCAGATAATAGAATTTCCTCCTTTTTCTGTGGGTAGCTTCCAATCACATTGGTATATGCCGGCTTCAAAAAAGAGTTCCAGCTTTCCAAGTCAGCCCATACTACGTTGCATATCGTTTTTGCATTGTTCTCTGAAACTTCTGTAGCTTCACCTACAAAAATGCTTTTCCCAACCTGTTTTATATAATCCAGTTGTTTTAATTTTGCATATTGTTCTTCTGTTCCATCTTCTATTCTGCCCGAAGAAGCAGCTCCATTTTCTCTGATTAATCTTATTTCTTCTGCCTGTATTTTCCCAAAAGAGATTCCGAATACCATGGTAATCGCAACAATACCGATTACTACCGAGCAAAATAAAATCGAATTTCTTACCTTTTTTGTGCCTGCAAAATTCTTAGCCAGAAATCGGATTATGTCTTTATTGTTATTTGGAATGTTCTTATGAAACATAATGATACCTCCTAACAATCGTTACAATCTCTTGTATAGATTTTCCCATCGGACATACGTATTACTCTGTCTGCCATCTGTGCTACTTCCTCTTGATGAGTTACGATCAATGTCGTCTGATGGAATCTTGCGGCACAGGATTTTAGTAATCCCACAACTTCCATACTTGTAACAGAATCCAGATTTCCAGTCGGTTCATCCGCCAGGACAATGGCCGGTTTCGTTAATAATGCCCGCGCTATAGAAACTCGCTGTTGCTGCCCACCGGACAGTGTTGATGGGAAACGTTCTAATTTATCTTTTAGTCCAAGTGTTTCTACAATTTCATTGAAAAAATCCACATCGATTTCCTTACCATCCAGTCGCATCGGAAGAACTATATTTTCGCGTATGCTAAGAGAAGGTATCAAATTATATTGCTGAAATACAAATCCGATATTTCTTCTTCTGAATATCGTTCTTTCTTCCTTGTTAAGATCTTTTAAACTTGTATTTCTGATCCAAACACCTCCAAAATCCGGAGTGTCAAGACCGCCCAAAATGTTCATAAGTGTTGTCTTTCCACATCCAGACGTACCGACAACTGCTATAAATTCGCCCTCTTCTACTGTTAGTGACACACCATCTAAAGCACGCACTTCGTATGTATCGGATGTATAATATTTTTTAAGATTTATGGCTTTAATTATATCCATCTTTTCTGTAACCCCCTTTCACAAATGCTACATTTTTTCAGCCATACTCTATTTTACACGGTACATCTTACAAACTTCTTACAAGGTGCATATGAATTTGTCTATATCGGAAGATTCACCTCTATAAGGAACCCTGGATTCATTTGTTTTGCTTTTATCATCCCTTTTTGTAATAAAACAATCTCTCTGGAAAGATATAAACCAATTCCGCATCCTTCCTGACCTCTTGCCTGTTCACCTCGATAAAATCTTTGAAAAATTTTGTTTTCTTCTCCGTCTTTTATCCCGATTCCATAATCTCTTATCTGAATTTTATAAAACATTTCCGTTTGTTTCATTGTGATATCGATCGTACTGTTGCTTTTGCTATATTTGACTGCATTATCAAACACATTATAAAATACCTCACACATCCAGTTTTTATCATGTTCGCAAATGATTTTCTCCGGCAATTCTACTTGAAAAAAGATACCTTTATCTTCTGCCTTTTTTTGTATTTGCCCTAATGCATTTAGAATTGTTTCGACAAGATTTTCTTTTTGCATGTGAACTTGTATGATTCCTTGCTCTAATCGAGCAGTTTTTATAAAGCTTTCCACTAAAAAACATAATTGTTCTTCACTTGTTCGCAAGTCTTTCATGTATTCTGTATTCAATACTTCTTGCGTTTCATCCAATGACTCTTGCAGCAATTCTGTATAATTTTTTATATTCGCCAGCGGTGTCCTTAGTTGATGCGCAATCTCAGAAATTAATTTCTGGATCTCATATTGGCTTTTTTCAGCCTCTTTTCTTCTCCCATCCAGCATTTCCTGCAAACGAATTAATTGATTGGCCGTTTTTGAATATAATGTTTCTTTTCCTATATCAAAATCATCTAATTCATTGCCATTTATTAAAGATTCGGCTAGTTTATATATTTTTTTCATTTCATTTGTTCTAAAATGATTTTCAAATAAATATACAACACTTCCACCAAGTATTATCCCCACCAAAAGTACTGTAAATATTACTACCGCCATGCTATTCTCCCATTCTATATCCCATTCCAAATACATTACTAATAACATCGGACGAATCATTTAATTTCTTTTTCAATCTGCTGATCATAACACTAATTGTATTTGGGTCAATGAATTCACTATCTATTCCCCAAATATTTTCCATTATCATCTCTTTTGTAAGAACCTGATTCTGGTTCATAATAAAATATTCCAAAAGCTGATACTCTTTGAGTGTTAACGATATTTCTGTTTTTCCTACAAAAACCTGTTTTCTATCCGAATACAAGATGACCTGCCCGCACATAAAAACATTTTCATTCGATTTTCTCTTCAAAACAACTTCCATACGTTTTAACAATACTTTTATTGAAAATGGTTTGACCACATAATCATCTGCTCCTATATCAAATGCTTTTAACATATCTTTTTCATCATCTTTTGCAGTTAAAAAAATTGCTGGGATTCTTCCATTTTTTTGAAGCTCTTGATATAGATTTATTCCATCTCCATCCGGTAATCCAATATCTACGATCAACAAATCTACAGATCTATCTATATTTTTAATTGCTTCTTTTCTTGAACCAGCAAGAATCGTTGTATAACCTTGATTTTGCAATGATGTATCTAAGGCTTTTCTCAACAAATTGTCATCTTCTATAATTCCTATTACCATACACACCTCCTAATTTTTCTAGAATGTAATACAAAAAAGCCCATTACAATATACATAACACCTCTGCATATTGTAACGGACTTTTTTTCAAACCCAGACTTGGTGCAAGCACCATTTCTGATAAAAACCTCGAAAGTTTTTGTTCTATGTGCATATATTACCCAATTTCATTCATAAAGTCAATATGTTTTCTACTAAATTTTCAAGTACCTTTTATGTTTTGGATTATTATTTTGCTTCTTAATATATTGTATTACTCCACTAATGAATCTATACGCTTCAGCAATAACCTGATTTTTTTCAAAATACTCTTTGTACTTCAAAACTCTTCCATCTTTTTCACAGAAAAAATGGTACAATTCATCCATTGTTTTATCACGCATATTACGGTTAGCAGCTTCCTTTAAAAGGTCATTATAAACAAATAAAAGTGCCACAAAATCATGAAATGTAGGATAAGCCATATATTTACTACGAGCATGTAAACTAATTTCCTTTTGAGCCTGGGATAATGCATTTGTCAACTTGATGGTCTTTCGAAATTTTTTTGCTCCCTTGGGTTTCATAATTGAACTCATCAAACAATTGCTATGAGCTGCTGCATTTCTTAAAAATTTAATGGATTGTAAATAATCACTGTAATTTGGTGATTTATACTCTTGATAATACATGGTATATAACTCCACAAATTTTCCAAATGATAATAATTCAACCAAATTCCAAACGGAATATTCCTCATCCAGCGAATGTTTCTCTGCTAAATCAGACGTGAAATTATATGAATTTGCTTTCTGTAGTATTTCTATCTTTGTATTAGGATACGCCCATAAATATTTTTTGACAATATTATATCCATCTTCTTTTTCGTTTTGACTAACATCATATAACATCCTTGTTTTTAGTATATGCTCTACATCTAAACACATACCCAAAATTATTTTTCGAAGATACATATCCAGCTTCGACAATTCCACTAAATACGCAAATTCTAAATTTACATATTTACCATTTTTCGGATTAATAGGATAATTTTTTGCATATGATTTCAATTTGAAATAATAATTATTGTAGCGAAGAAATTTTTTTGCATCCTCTTCACACATTATTTCAAAAGTAACTCCTTTTTTCTTGAGATCTTCAATTTGCTCATCTATTGTAAGTTTCTTTTTCATTGTAAAAGCTCTACCTTTTTCCGTTATTTATATCATTTCCATAAATATCATAACAATGAATTTTACAAATAGCAACTATTGTTTATACCTCGTCAATAGCTGTAGCCACTTCACAATTTTCCGGTAAAAAATCACTTAAAATATTTACAATATTTTCCAAAAAAGAAGCACTCATACAGGCTCTTCTTCTTACCATATTAGGACTTCGATCAAAAGTTAGTGGGCCACAAAGTGGGCCATTTTTCAAAAACTTACATGAATTTATATAGAGTTTTAACCAAGTCGGAAATCCGCTAAATGCTCTAGCTATCAGCATTTAAAGGCATTTAACAACTTATATGGGCATTTATGGAATTGGTCTCGTAATAACAATACCTAATTTCATTTTTATCTTTACCTGTTCAGAAAATCTTAATTTTAAAGACTCTCTGCCTTTCATATTATTTTACTACACAATTACTACACCAATTCTAAACGATTTTAAGTATTTTTTCAACATTTGATTCCCAAAGTTTTTCCTTATAGAAACACAAACACTTTCGACCAACGCTTCCTAGTTCTGAACAAAGAGAAAGCTGTTCCAGCATTTCACTGTCCCTATTTTACCTCTGCTTTCGAGTAACTCCTATATAAAATAGGCTGCAAAATAAGACAGATTACTGTATACAACGGAATAATAAACGCCGCTACCGTTGTCACCTTACCTCCTAAATTAACAAGTCCGGACTCTTTCATATCAACATACACTTCTAATAATTGATCCGGAAAGAACAAACATAATTGTGGAAGCGTAATAATTCTGCTTAGGAACGGAAATGCACATAATATGATAAATGGTACAATAATCGCTGTTGTTGTAGAACGTGTCACTGACGATACTAACATTGCCAGTAAAGAAGCAAATAATGTACCAACATATCCACCTAACACAATAAACAAATACGCCTGCAAAAAGGTTACATTGTATACGCTTCTCCATAAATCTAACTGAATCGGACAATTTGCTCCATCTGCTCCCAACACGAAAAGGACAATGGCTGTATAGAGAACCACAAAAACGATGTAAAATACAGAAACAATCATCATTCCTGCACCCATTTTTGATAACACGCCTTTATTTCTCCCCAATTTGGATGAAAAGAAAATAGAATCTGCCTTTGTCTGAACTTCATCCGAAAATATACCGGACACAAAAAATCCGATTATCAGAGCTAAGATCAAAATAAATGTTGAGATATTTTGTAAAAGAGCTGCCCATCCATCCGCGTATTCATAATAAAAAGGTGTCTTTAATTTTTCATATTGCTGAATCAGGAATTTTTGTTCTTCTTCCGTATATGTTTCTTCTCCTGAATTCATCCAGTTTTTCAAAGTTGAAAGTCTTCTTTCATAAACAGTTCCCACTTCATCAGCTGATACGCTGTTGGCAGCATAGGGATTATAATCCCTAAATTCGCTAAAGGCTGAATTAATAATATCTATAATTCCTGCGATCCCCTGATATTTTGCATAAGCCTTATCCTGCTCCGCGATATCTTCAGACATCGCTTCTTTTGAATTATTGATAGTTGTATTTTCCTCAAGAGCCTTGCGCAGTGTATCTTCAGTCAAATATCCTGCCCATTTATTTTTTGCTTCTCTTAGGTTTCGTGATGCTTTAATCCCAACAGAATGATTTCCGTTTTCATCAACGTATTCCACTCTGTTTATCGTCAAAACACTGGTTACCACCAATACAACAAATAATAACATCACCGCAATTTTGTTTTTTGGTTTAGAAAACACTTTTTTCACTTCAAATTTCAACATCTTCAACACCTGCCTTCTCTCCAAAATAATATAAAAATACATCTTCCAGTGAAGGTTCAGCACATTTTGCATTTACGAAAGGTTTTTCAAGAGAAATAATTCTTAACATAACGCCGTTTGCATCTGATTTCATGTTAGAGATCTTATACTTATTTACAAAATCAGACACCTTTTTTTTTCAACATAACATTCCCATACTTTTTCTGGCATAGAATTGATCACTTCCTCAGAAGTTCCTTGGTGCATAATCTTTCCATCCTTCATCAGCCAAATTTCATTGGCTATATATTCAATATCAGAAACGATATGGGTGGATAATAACACCAATCTGTCTTCTGCCAGTTCACTAATTAGATTTCGAAATCGAATCCGTTCATTGGGATCAAGTCCGGCAGTCGGCTCATCAATAAAATTGGGTAGCCCTCTCCTATCCCTTGAAAGCACTGGCTTTAACGGTAGGCACATCTGTGTATTGTGTATATTTTCTAGTATTAGAGTTCTACTTTCTCTTCTTCCAATGCAGCCTGTAACTGTTTTTCATATGTCACTTGACCACACTTTTTCATTCCAACGATAATTCTTAAACATGTATTTTTCTGTTTCAATTTTCGTATAATATACATTTCATCAAACGCACTATCGACTATATACTTATAAGTATCTTCCAGCTTTTCAACTGCTAAGTTGCTATTTCCCATTTCATAAAAACATAACAAAGTTCTTAATGTTTCCATTGAAATACTCGATAAATACTTTCGCAAAATCTCTGCATTCTGTTGTACTTCTTCTAATTTATACCCCTCTGTAACAATATTTTCTTTTGATTTATTTTTTTTACAATAATATTTAACTAATGAAGCATACTCTTTCAACTCATCTTCTGTAATTGTTCCAAACATTCTTTCGCAACCAATATTGCTTGAAAACAATCTATGTTTCTTGATTAAATTTAAGGCATCTGTTAATTCTTTACTTCCAAGTTGATATTCCTGCTTAATTTGATCTTTGACCTCTTTAAATTTTTCTGTGCTCCACTCTTCGTAAACCGGAAGTTTTTTTGATATTTCCCCTATATCAGTTCTTGATAAACTTTTTGTAAATGTCCCTAACGAATATTCATCAACACAGCTTCCTAAAAAATAAATCAAGTCATCAAATTTTTCCATTACTGCTTTAAATTCAGTTTCTAATAATTCGATACTTATATGAGAAATTTGATTTTTTATCATATGCGGTTGATCATCTTTATTTAATTCATATTTAAAAGCATCTCCCTCTTCATCAAAATAATAAAACTGAATCATATCTTCTATGTTTTCAAAATATGCAGGAACCCTTCTATCTATATTTTTATTCTCGCATGCCATTTTATATAGTTCTTCAATATTATGTGTGTGAAGTTTCTTTTTTCTTTCTGCTATAAATTCAACTGAGTGACTTATCTTCTTTTTTCTCTCCAGTTCCCATAACATCTTAATAACAATTTTTAGAGATAATTCAATACTATGTCTTGCATTATAAACAATCGGATACACTAACAGATCTTCAACTTCCTGACTCACTTTTAATGACTTTATCAGGATCTCAACTGTACGTTTAAATCCATTTCTTATATCATCATCTGTGGTTCCTCCATTGTCACCAACGCATGCAATAATTCCATCCTCTTCATGAAATTCAAACGGATTATCCATCGTCTTTCTGCTCCCTTCTTATAAAGATAGTTTCATTTAG
>OHAM01002473.1_pt1 | contig 10105 bp, 6 predicted proteins | sample 1577161 | NCBI WGS metagenome assembly OHAM01 (sample SAMEA3541583, study PRJEB24748) | human gut metagenome | biome: human gut; feature: human-associated habitat; material: faeces | place: China | collected 2012
CTTCCTTGCTGTAGATGGTCTTGATCGGGTAGGTCAGCTTGCTCAGTTTGCTGCCGCCGTGGAAATCCATATCGGACGTATAAGCATTGACCCGGTTGCCCACGCAGCGGCCTTCGTGCTCCATACCGAAGTACTGAACTTCATGTCCATGCTGCTCCAGCGCCTCACCCAGCTTAAATATGTACGTCTCACTTCCGCCGTTTCGGTGCAGAAATTTATTCAAAATCAGCGTCCTCACGTTGTATTTCTCCTTATTCTATGTTCTATTTCACTACCTCTGTTCAGATGCAGCACTTCCAATGTGTTATTCATAAACCAGAGTGCTCCATACAAACGCAGGTACTGATACTGAAAGTCCTTATGATAAAATCATCTGCTGTTACTGAACCTGGGTAGCGAGATAAAAACCGCACTCGCAGCTCTGCATATCTCTCGGAAAGTGCCGTAAATACGCTATTTTTCCGGCGTTTTCACTATGTACATCTCACTACCTGCGTTCGGTTAGAGGAGATTATTTATAATCAACACTCTCTTTATCATCTCCTGTACAGCTTCATCGTTTTCTCTACAACATCATCCCAGTTGTATTTCTCGCAGATAAAGTCAGCTGCTTGCTTTTTCATTTTTATAACCGTTTCAGGATGGTCACAGGCATCTTGCAGTTTTTCCTGCAAGTCCTCTACATCCGACTTTCGGAAAATCAAAGCCTTATCTTCCACTACCTCTGTACATTCCGGAATATCCGAAACCAGACAGCAATTTCCATAACTCATCGCTTCCAGAAGACTCAGTGGCATTCCCTCCAAGTCGGAAGGTAATGTATAAATATAAGCGTTACTATATAATTCATCCAACATCTGTCCCTGCACAAATCCGGTAAAAATAATTCTGTCATCATCTTCTGCCAGATTTTTCAGCTCCTCCATAAAGGAATCTGTATCGCTGGAACCACCTGCAATAACCAGTTTTTTATCTGTCTTAACATTCTTGAAGGCTTCAACGAGATATCGTATTCCCTTTTCCGGTACCAGTCGGCCAAGGAACAAAATGTAGGAATCTTTTGTCAGTCCAAGTTTATCACTGATCTGTTCGGCATTACGAATTTTCGGCCGATTTACACCATTGGGAATAAACCGTGTCTCTCTGCCATAAGTATTTCTGAAATAATCCTGAACGCCTTTACTGAGAACAATGATTTCGTCTGCATATTTCACAGCGTTCTTTTCTCCCTGTCGTATGAACTTTGACCCGAATCCGGATTTCCATTTTTCACGCTGCCAGTCTATGCCATGAACAGTAACAATCACCCTTTTTCCAGACATTTTTGGTAGCAACGCGAAAAAAGCAGGGCCTTCTGCATGAATATGTACAACATCATATTTTCCAAATGCACTGCAAAGAGCTGCGAAAAAAGAGGAACTTACAGCCGCAAGTCCTTTCCGCTCAATAGTCGGAACATACTTCTGACAAATTCCTTTATATTCTGTTTTTCTATCATATTCTGCACCACTTACATGATGACCGGATCTGTTATAGCAGGTAACTGCAAGACCCTTCTGTGCCATTCTGGTGCAAAGTTCTTTTACCACAATCTCAATTCCGCCTTCTCTGCTCAGCCTTTTCTGTCCAAACATCGAAACTGCCATTCTATTCCCCATTCTCACATCGCCCCATCACTCTTAAACACACTCCAAACCGTCTGCCACAATATCTTCACATCCAACCTCAAACTCCACTCACTGATATATTGCGTATCCAGCTTCACCACTTCTTCGAAGTCCGTTATATTGCTTCTGCCGCTGACCTGCCACATTCCTGTGAGACCGGGGCGAAAGGACATTCTCGCTCTATGGTGCGGTTCGTATAATTCCCACTCATCTACTGTAGGTGGTCTGGTGCCTACCAGACTCATATCTCCCAGCAGGATATTGATAAACTGCGGAAATTCATCCAGGCTTGTCTTCCTGATAAACTGTCCGATCCCTGTCTTTCTGGTTCCGTCAGGCAGGATCTTATTCCCGATGATCCTCGGGTCAAAATCCATCTTGAACATCAGTCCGTCGCTGATTTTGTTCTGATTCATAAGCTCTTTTTTCCGCTCTTCGGCATCCATATACATGCTTCGGAATTTATACATTTTGAATTTTCTTCCGTTTCGTCCGATCCTTTCCTGTGCAAAGAAGATCGGTCCAGGTGAACTGATGTAGATCATTGGTCCCACAATTATGGTGATCAGCAGGGTGATCAGACATCCGACCAGGCCGCCTGCAATGTCCATCAGACGTTTCACCAGAAGTTTTGATGACTCCGCATAGTTCATACTTGTGGTAATAACTGTATATACGCCAATTTTCTCTACCTGCTGGCATCCTGTAGGGAAGAATCCGGATTTTGCGATTCCTGTATGTACTGCTATTCCCATCTCCAGGAAAACCCCTACAAGCTCATTGGGGTATTCGCTTTCTGCGCATGGCGGGATAAACACTTCATCCACCCACTCTCCGCAGGCATATTCGATAATCCCATCCCTGTCTGCAACGATGGGAATCCCACAGATGTTTTTCCCCTTAAGGTCTGTATCCAGAGAGACTGCGGTTACCTTTGCATAACCGCGTCTGTCTGCTGATACGATCCGAAGGGTCTCCCTGAGGATTTTTTCCGGTGCTATGATCAAAAGTGATTTTTTTGCTGAATTAAATCCGATTTTCTGAAGAATTTTTTTCCATATCACTCTGGCCGCATAGTCTGTGACTATATAAAACGGAACCATAATGTAATAAGAGAGCCTTGAATAAAAGCTTCCCGTCTGTGTTGTAAATAAGTAGAATGTTACGATCAGTTCTACCAGGATCACATGTCTGCATGTTGCAATAAACTCATCGAAATAACCTCTCTTCAGAACATTTTTGAAAGAATCTGATACTATTTCCACAAAGAAATCGATAAAAAGAAATGCAATCGCAAGGGTTCTGTAATCACCATCCGTATAAGGATTGTCCGTCCCAAAACGGATTATATAAGAAATGATAAATGCAAACTGCATGCACAAAACATCTAATAGCATAAAATCAATATGCTTTGTCCAGCTTTTTCTTTTTTTTCTGTACATACCTGACTCCTGTAAATATTTTTCTTTTTTCCGTGTTCTTTTTCTCTTCCTATTTCCAGTTCATACCTATATTGTCCAACTGTCTTATCCTGTCCTGGCTTAATGCCATTCCACTGGATCCCGGATGTTTCCGTTTGGACCTAATATTGGATATCCATCTTCCCAGCTTCACATCGTTTACACAGTACGACAGCGGAACATTCAGATGTCCATGTATTTCGTAATAATTCTTTGCCAGCTCATATTTCTCATTCCACTGTCTGGCTGTCTTTTTTTCCTGCTTAAAGCCTATGCTCTTAAGACGCTCCAGCTGTTCATCTGTGAATGATACACGGCGTAAATTCTCATCTGATACCTTATTGCTGATATCTGACAGCCATCTGCCAAGAGGGAGACCTTCTTCTGTGATATATTTCGCCATAACATCCAGATTTCCATGCTGTCTGTAATATTCCTGTGCTGCTTCGAAGTATTCTTCCCACTTCTCCGTATTTCTGTCCCAGATCATGCCCAGTGCTGCAAGCTGTTCCTGCTGCTCCTTTGTCAGTGCCTGATCCAGCCCTTTTGTTTTTACTTTTGTCCGGAGATTGCAGATCCATCTGCCAAGCTTAAAGCCGTCAGCTGTCTCATATCTTGCTCTGATATCCAGATTTCCATGTTCTTTATAGTATGCCTGCAGTTCTGTCAGCGCCTCATTCCAGCCATGGTCTCTGACATCCCAGATCATGCCGATCTCGTTCAGTTTCCTTACTTTTTTTTCTGTCAGATTTCCTGTCACTGTGCCTGTATAGACTCTTCGCTGGGTCCGTATCCAGCTTCCCAGTGTAAGTCCCGAGGCAGTCACATAGTTCTTTGGAACTCTCAAGTTTCCGTTTTCCTGATACCACTGCTTTGCGGCAATATAGTAGGTTTCCCATGCAGAGCTTAAGTTGGCCTGCAGCTTCTGAAAGAGAACCCGACAGTCCTTTATCTCATCTGTGATCTGAAAGCGGCCGCTGAAATGTGTTCCTTTCCCGTAGGTTGTCGGAAACAGCACAAATGCTTCTTCTATTTCTTTCTTCAGACAGTCAATACAAGAAAGACTGTCAAAATTATTAACCAGGTCAAAAATAACCGGTGTCTTCCCGCTGCCCGCTGACAATGCACGCCCGATCTGCTGAAGATAAATGATCGGTGACACCGTCGGGCGCAGAAGAATCACACCATCCACATCATCCACATGAACCCCTTCATTGAGCATATCAATGCAGAAAAGAAGCTTCAGATGTGCACTGTTATCCTTCTTAAATTCCCTGAATTCTCTGTCTGTAGCAGTATCGTTATAAAACGCCGTATAAATCCGCGGCTCACGGTCTACCCGGCGAAACCACGTACTGACCTGCTCTTTCATTTCGTCCATATGTTCTTTACCGGAACAAAAGACGATATATTTTCCATTTTTCTTTTCCATGTGCTTCTCAAACACAATGTCCAGCCCTTCTGCCTGTTCCAGTGCGCGGCGCAGCTGCTCAAGCAGTTTCTGGTTCTCTGTGATGAGGCCCTGATTCGATAATGCCTGGATTCTTTTCTTTAACTGTTCCAGTTCTTTCTTATACGAATACATGGCAATCACATATTTCGGTTCCGGGAGTATTCCCCGGACGATAGCTTCTCCGAGTGTCATCTCGGACGCAATCTTTCCATCAAAAATCTCCTCAGCCATATTTCTCTGGTTGTCCAGATAGCGGATATTGGTCGCGGACAGCCCGAGTCTCTTCGCATTTGGACAGGCGTTCAGAAGTTTCCTGACGCTTTTGCCCCATTCTGCGGCACCACAGCGATGAAATTCATCCAGGATGATGTAATCCGGATGCAGGATTTCGATGCTGTCTTCGTTCTTCATCAGACGGCTGTAGGACATGAACTGGATGTTATCAAATTCCATTCCGAGATTCTCCAGCTGTGTCTGATAGATATATTCACTTGGCGAAAGCCATAGAAATTTCTCTGATGGATGTTCCTCTGCCAGCTTAAATGCGATCAGGGATTTCCCTGTGCCTGTGGGATGGATGACTGCTGCCATTTTCTCCCGCTCAAGCATGGCAGTAACTGCGTTATACGCTTCCTGATTGTGTTTGAAAAGATGTATGCTCATTTCGGTATTCCTCCAAAGTACACAAAAAGAGGAATTTAGATTTCGCAGATTGTTTTAATCTGCGAAATGGGCACCGGAAACGTGCATGAGATCAAAGACTAAGAAATGATCCGACCACTGATCTGACCATTTATAGATGAGATAGAAGAAAGCGAATCCAGAATGTTCCGCTTGGTATCCATAGATGGATGGACATATTTATTTAAAGTGATATTTACATTAGAATGGCCAAGCATTTCGCTGACACTTTTGACATCAGCCCCGTTACTGATGCAGTTTGTTGCAAATGTATGGCGCAGTGCGTGAAAGTGAGACTTCTTTATATATGCTTTATTCAGATAAGAATAAAACTTGTACTGATAAGTACGGGGTTCCATCGGGGAAAATTTATTCAACACATAAACCCCATCATCCTTATAAGAGAGAAGAAGTGGAAAGAGAAATTCCGGAATCGGGATCTCGCGGACAGAGCAGAGCGTTTTGGGCGGTCCTTCATACAGAATCGTTTTCTTATCCTCCTGCCCGACCTGAATTCTTTGGACAGTCCTGTTAATATGAATTGTTTTTCTCTGGAAATCGATATCTTCCCACTTTAAGGCACAGATTTCCCCGAGTCTCAGTCCCATATACAGGCATATCAGAATGCCAAGCTTACAGGAATCAAGATCTGAGAGCAGATAGCGGCATAGCTTCTGCTGGTCTGTAGCATTTATTGTCTGCACAGGTTTGGGAATTGTCCGCAGCTTTTCTGTTTTTAAATGAATTTTCGGAGTGCCGCAGTATCGGTTTCCATAAGATAAAATCTGATTCAGCACACAGTAGATACTTTTATATAGACTGGCAGATATCTCCTTTGGCAGGGCTTTCTCTATGATTTCCAGGCTGATCTCGTCTACTGTCAGACTGCCAAAAATATCCCGGATATGCATGGCATAGATGTTGGCATATTTTCTGTAGGTGGAGTACTTGCGATTATCCTTAATATAGATAAGCCACAACTGACCGATTTCATCAAGACTCATATCAGCACTGCCGTTTAGGGGAGCTGTCTGCTCTTTTTGGGAGAGCAGAGTAATCTCAGATTCTTTCTTGCTGTTAAAGAGTTTCTGTTTTACTTCATTATAAGAAGGGGCATATACGGAACGGTATTTTTTGCTTCCATTTATATAGATCAGATATCGGCCTTCCCATCTGCCGTCACTTCTTTTTCGTATGTTTTCTCCTCGTCTTGCCAAAATATAAAACTCCTTTCTATGGCTCCTGACCACGATTCTGACCCGTAATGGAGATACTTTCCAGCAGTCAGATTGATTTTCTTACAAAAAAGCACTAAATAAATTGGTCAGTTTATGTTATAATGTACTAAATAAATAGCCATTTATTGACAAAATAGCTTAATCAGAATATTATATTAGCAGTGATTTGATAAGAAATTTAATAAAATTGGGGAGGTTGGCACGTATGTGCCCATTTCGCAGATTAAAACAATCTGCGAAATCTCTGTACGTGAGTAGTCCATCCGGCGTTTTTCAGATGCGCGGATGGATTTTTTCTCTGTCATTTTAGAACTATTTGTTCTTTTTATTATATTATACTCTGCTCTTTCACGCAAGTAAAATATCAGACAGTTATCGTCCTATCGTTCCTGCCATGGACATGATTTCTAAAATATCTCTGTATAAATAAAATACCCGCCGCGGAAGATATTATGCATATCTGTCCACAGCGGGTGTTTTATAAATTTTCGAAAATCACATCGAATCATCCGGATGATTGTCGATTTATGTTCGAAATCAAAGCAAAAATATCACATTATTTGATAATATTGTTTGAATATATTTTGAAATAAGTATATACTAATAGAAAATGAATTTGGAGGGATAATTATGCTGATAGAATTCAGGTTCAAGAATTATAGATCATTTCGTGATGAGGCGACGCTATCTATGGAAGCAACGGGGCTTGGCCCCTTCAAAAAGAGCTTGATTTCATATGGTTCGTTGAACTTATTACCGAGCGTTGCTATATATGGAAAAAATGGTGGAGGTAAAAGTAATGTAATTCGGGCGTTTTGGCTGGCTGTGCAATTCATTAAAAATGCGCAAAGAACACAGCACGAAAACGCAAAAATACCAGTAATACCATTTGCTTTAAATGATTATTCTGAAGATGAACCAACAGAATTTGAATTTATCTATACTTTAGACGGAATTAAATACTGGTATTCCTTTGCCGCAACGAAGGAAAAGATATATAAAGAATATTTATACCACGCACCAAAAGGACAAAAAGCGTTAGTTTTTAAAAGAGAAAATCAATCATTTATTTTTACAGAGGAAAAGGCAAAGAGAAAGTTAATCAGCGAAACCGTTGCATCGAATCAGTTGTTCTTTTCGTTGGCTTGTACAATGAATGACGCTATTTGCGCAACTGCAATGAAGTGGTTTCGGGAATTGCTTTATTTTTCAAGGGATTATTCAGATATTCCTAAACAGCTGTTGGATTATTCTAATGATGCCAATATGCTGCAGGCGATTTCGGATTATGCCAAAGCTGCGGATCTCGGTATCGAAAGTATGCAATTTGAAATTGACAGTAAGGAAATTAAGGACAATCTAAGTTTTCCCGAGAATATACCAGACGGTATAAAAGCAGCCTTGATTCAGTTTATGCATATTCTGGCAGATACGTCGAGCAACTCAGAAACAAGATTAAAAATGAATGAGGTTAAAGCAATATCGAAACATCAGGGTATCAATGCTAATGGAGAAGCGTTTTTATACCCGTTAGAATTATCGGATGAATCAGACGGAACCAGAAAACTCATGTCTATTGCACCTGCAATCGAGTCAGCACTGAAAAAAGGCGGAGTTCTTATCGTTGATGAAATTGAAAAAGAACTTCATCCAATGTTGGTAGATTTTGTTGTGGCAAAATTCCAGAGTAAGCAGTCTAACCCAAAAGGAGCGCAGCTTATCTTTACGACTCATAACACGGAACTTATGAATATGGAAATCCTGCGTAAGGATCAGTTGTACTTTGCAGACAAAAGCAATGAAGATGGGATATCAGAGCTTTATAGTATTAGTGGATTAGGTACCAGAACTACAGAAAATATCAGAAAGGGATATTTGCTTGGTAAATATGGTGCAACTCCTGATATTGAGATTGAGGAGGTGGAATAATGCCTCGTAAAGTAAAATCTGCCAAACCACTAATCTATGTATTTTGCGAAGGTGAAAGTGAACAGGCATACACTGATTATTTAAAAAAGACTTTCTCGGATGTTGCTGTTTTAAAAAGGCCACCAGATACAGGACTGTTTGAAGAAGCAGAAGCAAAGTTTTCAAAATCTCCCAAATATAAAAACAGCATAGATGTAACAGATGAAATATGGTTTTTTTATGATGTAGAAGAAAAGGATATTCCAAAATGGAATGATAGATTTACGATTATAAAGAAACTTCGTAAATTGAGAAAAAAACAAGGAATACGGGTAAGATTACTAATGACTAGTGGATGTATTGAGTATTGGTTTATGTTGCATTACAAATACTATACTCCGAAACTCATTACCGTTCCTGAAAAGGAAAAGGTTATTAATGAAGTTAAAAAATTAATCCCAACTTACGTAAAAGGAAATTCTGCGGCAACAGAGAAGATTGCAGTCAATTATCAAAAAGCAGTAGAAAATTCAAAGAAAACTGTAAAAGCATTATTGCCAGATGGACTGCCGGGAATAGATGATACAGATGTCAGAAATCAATGGTTAAATACAAAGAGCGTCACATTTTCTAATGTATATGAAGCAATTGAATTTTTACAAAACTGTGGATAAAAATGTATCGTAGCATTTGAGTCAGACTCGATGATAGGAAAGGGGCTGTCTATTTCCCGACAGCCCCTTTCCTATAAAAAGAGCTGTCCGCCTCGAATGCAGATTTCTGCATCCGAAATTCAGACAGCTCTCTGAATTACTCAGATAGAGTAATATTTAATTTCTTAAATTTCAGCCAGTTTCAGCAGATCCGGGATCTTGGATTCCCAGCCAAGTGCCATGATATGTACACCCTGACAGTATGGCTTGCACTCTTTGATGATACGTGCAGCGATCTCAACACCTGTGATACCTGCTTTTGTCTTTTCTTTGTCTGCTTTCAGTTCCTCGAGCATTTCGTCCGGAACATGAATGCCGGCAACATTATTGTTCATGAATTTAGCCATTCCAGCGGACTTAGGAATAATGATACCAACCTGTACAGGTTTTCCGAACTGTTTTGCTTTTTCCATGAATTTGATGAATTTCTCCGGTTCAAATACTGCCTGTGTCTGGAAGTATTCTGCACCTGCAGCTACTTTTCTTTCCATTTTTGCAAGCTGTGCGTCAACGGAATCGCTGCATGGAGATACAACAGCACCCTTGGAGAATTTCGGAGGCTCACCAACCAGTTCGTTTCCACCAAGATCCACACCGGATTCCAGAAGCTTCACTGTGTGAAGAAGGGATACGGAGTCAAGGTCGAATACAGGTTTTGCCTGTGGGTGGTCACCCATCTTTGTATGGTCACCTGTGAGGCAGAGGATGTTGTCAATGCCCAGCATTGCAGCGCTGAGAAGATCAGACTCCAGAGCGATACGGTTTCTGTCACGGCATGCAAGCTGGAAGATCGGATTCATGCCTGCATCCTTGAGAACCTTACACATTGCAAGAGATCCAAGACGCATAACAGAAGACTGGTTATCAGTTACGTTAACTGCATGAACATCCTTAAGGTATGTTTTTGCTTCTTCTACCAGCTCATCTACGTGGATTCCTTTTGGCGGTCCTACTTCTGCAGAAACTACAAATTCACCACGGTCGA
>OHAM01002509.1_pt1 | contig 10006 bp, 2 predicted proteins | sample 1577161 | NCBI WGS metagenome assembly OHAM01 (sample SAMEA3541583, study PRJEB24748) | human gut metagenome | biome: human gut; feature: human-associated habitat; material: faeces | place: China | collected 2012
CGGCAGCCCGTTTGCGACCGATCTTAATGGCATTTCTCATACAATACAAATAGGAATCGTGGGAGATATTGACACATCTCAAAATTCTCAGATCAAATATACTTATCTAGATACTCTTCCTAGTACCTCCGAACTTGTCTTAAATCAATATGATGCCATAATAGTCCAAGATGATAAAAATATTGATGTCTTATCCACTAAAGGTGAAACGTATAACCAAACTATCACCCTCTTAATAAATGGTCAAATAGACAGCTTACCCGTTAATGATAATCAGCGTGGCAGTGCTTCAAATATATTAGGCTTCTTAATGATGGTGATACTTCTTCTTGGCGGACAAATTTATAAATATTACTTTGATGAACGAACTGGCATCAACAAACGCATCTTGAGTACTTCAGTAAGTTGTTATCAGTATTTATTGAGTCATTTTATTGTTGTTTATATTTTTCTTTTTATTCCTGCCACGATAATCATTTGCAGTGCTCTTTTTGTTTTTAAGATCACTTTATCGATTGCACTCTGGAAATTCATTTTAATCTTAGCACTTTTATGTTTCTTTGCAACTTCATTCGGTCTTTGGAGTAATGTCTTATCAAAATCTTTGGAAGAAAGTATGATGTTTGGAAATATGTTTGCAATTATTGGAACTATTGTCTCTGGCGGGATCACTCAAGTAACAAATAATGAAATTTTTAATTATGTTGTTCAATTTTTCCCTCAAAAACAAGTTATGACTACGCTTTCAGCTCTAGAAAACAAAAACGTTTTACCGACTTCAGGAATAATTTATTCCCTTTTACTTTCACTTGTTTTAATTATATCAGCAATTGTTATTGAAAAAAGAAAGCTGTCAGTTAGGTAATAATACAAAAAAACACACTTACTTAGTAAGTGTGTTAACTCCATTATGGAGCGGGTGATGGGAATCGAACCCACGTAGTCAGCTTGGAAGGCTGAAGTTCTACCATTGAACTACACCCGCAGAAATGGTGCCCAGGGCCGGAATCGAACCGGCACGGATTTTAAGACGGACAGGCCGGAGCCGGCGGGGATCAGCTTGCCGATGATGACGTTCTCCTTCAGGCCCAGCAGGTGGTCCACCTTGCCCTGAATAGCGGCCTCGGTGAGCACCTTGGTGGTCTCCTGGAAGGAGGCGGCGGACAGGAAGGAGTCGGTGGCCAGAGAGGCCTTGGTGATGCCCATCAGCAGGCGGGTGCAGGTGGGCAGCTTGAGCTCGAGGCCGTCGTTGGTCTCGCCGGCGTCGATGCGCTTCTGCACGGCCTCCTTGGCATCCTCAAAGCGGATGAGATCGACGGTGGAACCGCTGAGCAGATCGGAATCGCCCGCGTCCTCCACCCGCACCTTGCGCATCATCTGGCGGCAGATGACCTCGATGTGCTTGTCGTTGATGTCAACGCCCTGCTGACGGTAGGGCTTCTGAACCTCCTGGATGAGGTAGTCGTACACGGCGTGGACGCCGCGCACCCGCAGGACGTCCTGGGGGTAGAGGGCACCCTCGGTGAGGGCGAAGCCCTTCTCCACGGTGTCGCCGTCCTTCACCCGCAGGCCCGCGTAGGGCAGGGCGTAGGAGACCACCTCGCCGTCGTTGGCGGTGATGGTGACGTTGCAGATGGCGTTGCGCTTGGCCTCCTCCAGAGTGACCCGGCCGCTGATCTCGGCCAACTGGGCCATCTTCTTGGGCTTGCGGGACTCGAACAGCTCCTCAACACGGGGAAGACCCTGGGTGATGTCGCCGCCGGCGACGCCGCCGGTGTGGAAGGTACGCATGGTGAGCTGGGTGCCCGGCTCGCCGATGGACTGGGCGGCGATGATGCCCACGGCCTCGCCCTCGCCCACGGGCTCGCCAATGGCCAGGTTGATGCCATAGCACTTGGAACAAACGCCACTGCGGGCGCGGCAGGTGAGCACGCTGCGGATCTTCACGGAGTGGATGCCGTGGTCCTCCAGCAGCTTGGCGTGGTCGGCGGTCATCATGGTGTGGTGGTCGATGAGCACCTCGCCGGTCTGGGGATCGCAGATATCCTCCACCGGATAACGGCCCTTGAGCCGCTCGCCGAAGGTCTCAATGACCTGGCCGTTCTCCACGATCTCGCTGACGGTGATGCCGTCGTCGGTGCCGCAGTCGTGCTCGCGGATGATGACCTCCTGGGACACGTCCACCAGACGGCGGGTCAGGTAACCCGAGTCGGCGGTACGCAGAGCCGTATCGGCCATGCCCTTTCGGGCGCCTCTGGAGGAGATGAAGTACTCCAGCACGGACAGACCCTCACGGAAGTTGGACTTGATGGGGATCTCGATGGTGCGGCCGGAGGTATCGGCCATCAGGCCGCGCATGCCGGCCAGCTGGCGGATCTGGGCGGAGGAACCACGGGCGCCGGAGTCCGCCATCATCCAGATGGGGTTGTAGCGGTCCAGGCCGGCCATCAGGGCGTCGGTCACGTCCTTGGTGGTCTTTTCCCAGGCCTCGACCACCAGGCGGTAACGCTCCTCATTGGTGAGGAAGCCGCGCTTGTACTGCCGCTCGATCTTGACGATCTCCTTCTCGGTATCGGCGATCAGGCCGTACTTTCTCTCGGGGATGGTCATGTCGTAGATGGAGACGGTGAGGGAGCCGCGGGTGGAGAACTTGTAGCCCCGGTTCTTGATGGTGTCCAGCACATGGGCAGACACGGTGAAGCCGTGCTTGACGATGCACTTGTCGATGATCTTGCCAAGCTGCTTCTTGCCCACGATGAAGTTGACCTCGGGGTCGAACATCTGCTCGGGGTCGCTGCGGTCCACGAAGCCCAGATCCTGGGGGATGCCCTCGTTGAAGAGCAGGCGTCCCACGGTGGTGCGCACCAGCTTGTGGCGGACAACGCCGTCCACCTCCGCCTCCCGGCGGACCAGGATGGGCACGTGGAGCTCCAGCTCGCCCTCGTCGTAGGCCAGGCGGGCCTCGATGTCGTTGGAGAAGACGTGGAGCACCTCGCGGGGCAGCGCGCCGTCCTCGGTCTCGGCGCAGATGCCGGCGTAGGTGGGAATATCATCCAGGGAGCCGGGGTTCTTCACCCAGACATAGGAATCGGGGGTGATGGCACCCGCGGCCAGGGCGGCCTTCACCGCAGCCACGTCGTCATAGGTCTCCTCGGCGGTGTGCTCGGGATACTTCTCATAGGTCAGGTAGTAGGAGCCGAGCACCATGTCCTGGGTGGGCACGGTGACGGGGCCGCCGTCCTGGGGCCGCAGCAGGTTGTTGGCCGAGAGCATGAGCACCCGGGCCTCGGTCTGGGCCTCGGCGGACAGGGGCACGTGGACAGCCATCTGGTCGCCGTCGAAGTCGGCGTTGAAGGCGGTACACACCAGGGGGTGCAGCTTGATGGCGCGGCCCTCCACGAGCACGGGCTCGAAGGCCTGAATGCCCAGGCGGTGCAGGGTGGGGGCGCGGTTGAGCATGACGGGGTGGTCCTTGATGACAAACTCCAGGGCGTCCCACACCTCGGCCTTGCCCTTGTCCACCATCTTCTTGGCGGACTTAATGTTGTTGGCCAGGCCGTCCTCCACAAGCTTTTTCATCACGAAGGGGCGGAAGAGCTCGATGGCCATCTCCTTGGGCAGGCCGCACTGGTAGATTTTCAGCTCGGGGCCGACCACGATGACGGAACGGCCGGAGTAGTCCACGCGCTTGCCCAGCAGGTTCTGGCGGAAGCGGCCCTGCTTGCCCTTGAGCATGTCGGACAGGCTCTTGAGGGCGCGGTTGTTGGCGCCGGTGACGGCGCGGCCCCGGCGGCCATTGTCGATGAGGGCGTCCACCGCCTCCTGGAGCATCCGCTTCTCATTGCGCACGATGATGTCGGGGGCGTTGAGCTGGATCAAACGCTTCAGGCGGTTGTTGCGGTTGATCACCCTGCGGTACAGGTCGTTCAGATCGGAGGTGGCAAAGCGGCCGCCGTCCAGCTGTACCATGGGGCGCAGCTCGGGGGGGATCACCGGCAGCACGTCGATGATCATCCACTCGGGCTTGTTGCCGGAGATGCGGAAGGCGTCCACCACCTCCAGGCGCTTGACAATGCGGGCCTTCTTCTGGCCGGAGGCGTCCTTCAGCTCGGCGCGGAGCTGGTTGGACAGCTCCTCCAGATCAATGTCCTGGAGCAGCTTCTTCACGGCCTCGGCGCCCATGCCGGCCTCAAAGTCGTCCTCATACTTCTCCCGCATGTCGCGGTACTCCTTCTCGGAGAGGATCTGGTTCTTGGCCAGGGGGGAGAAGCCGGGGTCGGTGACAATATAGCTGGCGAAGTAGAGCACCTTCTCCAGAATACGGGGGCTGATGTCCAGCAGCAGGCCCATGCGGGAGGGGATGCCCTTGAAATACCAGATGTGGCTCACCGGGGCGGCCAGCTCGATGTGGCCCATGCGCTCACGGCGCACCTTGGCACGGGTGACCTCCACGCCGCAGCGGTCGCAGATCTTGCCCTTGTAGCGGATCTTTTTGTACTTGCCGCAGTGGCACTCCCAGTCCTTGGTGGGGCCAAAGATCCGCTCGCAGAACAGACCGTCCCGCTCCGGCTTGAGGGTGCGGTAGTTGATGGTCTCCGGCTTCTTGACCTCGCCGTAGGACCACTCGCGGATCTGTTCCGGGGAGGCGATGCCGATCTGGATGGCGTCGAATTCAGCGTAACTCATATCTTTGCTCGTCCTCCCTTAATTAGTCCATATCCTCATCGGAATAGTCATCCGAGAAGTCGTCGCTGTCGTCCAGCTCCTCTGCGTCCGCGGCGGCCAGGTCGTCGTCGTCGCTGCCCTCCTTGAGGGTGTAGCCCGCGGCAGCGAAGTCGGACTCCCCGCCGGCGTCGTAGCCGTAGTAGTCGTCGTCCTCGTCGCGGAACTTGCCGGGCTGGTAGTTGTCCTCGTCGTCGTCCTTCAGCTCGATCTCCGCGCCCTGGTCGTCCAGCACCTTGATGTCCAGGCACAGGGACTGCAGCTCCTTGACCAGGACCTTGAAGGACTCGGGCACGCCGGGCTTGGGCACGTTGTGGCCCTTGACGATGGACTCGTAGGTGCGCACGCGACCGGTGACATCGTCGGACTTGACGGTGAGGATCTCCTGCAGGGTGTAGGCCGCGCCGTAGGCCTCCAGGGCCCACACCTCCATCTCGCCGAAGCGCTGGCCGCCGAACTGGGCCTTGCCGCCCAGGGGCTGCTGGGTGACCAGGGAGTAGGGGCCGGTGGAGCGGGCGTGGATCTTGTCGTCCACCAGGTGGTGGAGCTTGAGGAAGTAGACGTAGCCCACGGTGACGGGGTTGTCAAACCGCTCGCCGGTGCGGCCGTCGTACAGCCAGCTCTTGCCGTCGGGGCGCAGGCCGGCCATCTTCAGGGTCTCGGCGATGTCCTTCTCGTCGGCGCCGTTGAAGACGGGGGTGGCCACCTTCCAGCCCAGGGTCTTGGCCGCGTAGCCCAGGTGGACCTCCAGCACCTGGCCGATGTTCATACGGGAGGGCACGCCAAGGGGGTTCAGCACGATGTCCAGGGGGGTGCCGTCGGGCAGGAAGGGCATATCCTCCTGGGGCAGGATGCGGGACACGACGCCCTTGTTGCCGTGGCGGCCGGCCATCTTGTCGCCCACGGAGATCTTGCGCTTCTGGGCGATGTAGACGCGCACCACCATGTTCACGCCGGGGGAGAGCTCGTCGCCCGCCTCGCGGGTGAACACCTTCACGTCCACGATGATGCCGCTCTCGCCGTGGGGCACCTTCAGGGAGGTGTCGCGCACCTCGCGGGCCTTCTCTCCGAAGATGGCGCGGAGCAGCCGCTCCTCAGCGGTGAGGTCGGTCTCGCCCTTGGGGGTGACCTTGCCAACCAGAATGTCGCCGGCGCGCACCTCGGCGCCTACGCGGATGATGCCCCGCTCGTCCAGATCCTTCAGGGCGTCCTCGCCCACGTTGGGGATGTCACGGGTGATCTCCTCGGGGCCCAGCTTGGTGTCGCGGCTCTCGGTCTCGTACTCCTCGATGTGGATGGAGGTGAACACGTCCTCCTTCACCATGCGCTCGTTGAGCAGGATGGCGTCCTCGTAGTTGTAGCCTTCCCAGGTCATGAAGCCCATGAGGATGTTCTTGCCCAGGGCGATCTCGCCGTTGTTGGTGGAGGGGCCGTCCACAATGACCTCGCCCTTCTCCACCCGCTGGCCGGCGTCCACGATGGGGCGCTGGTTGATGCAGGTGCCGTGGTTGGAGCGCAGGTACTTGGTGAGCCGGTAGTCCTCCACGCGGCCGTCGTCGTAGCGGACGGAGACGGAGTCGGCGGCCACCTTGGTGACCACGCCGTCGTCCTCAGCCAGGATGGCCACCTCGGAGTCGATGCAGTTCTTGTGCTCCTGGCCGGTGGCCACGATGGGAGCCTGGGTGGTCAGCAGGGGCACGGCCTGACGCTGCATGTTGGCGCCCATCAGGGCGCGGTTGGCGTCGTCGTTCTCCAGGAAGGGGATCTGGGCGGTGGCGATGGAGAACATCATCTTGGGGGAGATGTCCATATAGTCCACCTGATCCCGGTCCACGTCGATGATCTCGTTGCGGTGGCGGCAGGTGATACGGTCGTGCACCAGGCAGCCGTTCTCGTCCAGCGGCTCGGTGGCCTGGGCGATGGTGTACTGGTCCTCCACGTCGGCGGTCATATAGTCCACCTGGTCGGTGACGTGGCCGGTGGCTTTATCCACCTTGCGGTAGGGGGCCTCGATGAAGCCGTAGCGGTTGATGCGGGCATAGGAGGCCAGATAGGAGATCAGGCCGATGTTGGGACCTTCGGGAGTCTCGATGGGGCAGAGGCGGCCGTAGTGGGAGTAGTGGACGTCGCGCACGTCGAAGGAGGCGCGGTCACGGGACAGGCCGCCGGGGCCCAGGGCGGACATACGGCGCTTGTGGGTCAGCTCGGCCAGGGGGTTGGTCTGGTCCATGAACTGGCTCAGGGGGGAGGAGCCGAAGAACTCCTTAATGGCGGCGGTGACGGGGCGGATGTTGATGAGGCTCTGGGGGGTGACGATGTCCAGATCCTGGATGGTCATGCGCTCCCGGATCACCCGCTCCATGCGGGAGAAGCCGATGCGGAACTGGTTCTGGAGCAGCTCGCCCACGCAGCGCAGGCGGCGGTTGCCCAGGTGGTCGATGTCGTCGGCGGAGCCCACCCCGTGGGCCAGGCAGTTGAGGTAGTTGATGGACGCCATGATGTCGTCCACGATGATGTGCTTGGGAATGAGGTCGTCGATGCGCTCCTTCACGGCCTCCTTGAGCTCCTCGCCGGTGTAATTCTGGAGCAGCTCCTGGAGCACGGTGAAGCGTACCTTCTCACTGACGCCGCACTCCTCCGGATCAAAGTCCACGAACTTGGACATATCCACCATGTGATTGGAGAATACTTTGATCTGCACGCCGTCGAGCTCCAGTACAACCTCGTTGACGCCCTTGTCGTCCAGCTCGTGGGCCCGCTCACGGGTGAGCACCTCGCCGGGCTCGGCGATGATCTCGCCGGTCATGGGGTCGGCCACGGGGGCGGCCAGGGTCTGATTCACCAGGCGGGTCCAGATCGACAGCTTCTTGTTGAACTTGTAGCGGCCCACGGCGGACAGGTCGTAGCGCCGGGGATCGAAGAACAGGGCGTTGAGCAGGCTCTCGGCGGAGTCCACCGTGGGGGGCTCGCCGGGGCGCAGCTTGCGGTAGATCTCCAGCAGCGCGTCCTCATAGGTTTTGCAGGCGTCCTTCTCCAGGGTGGCAACGATGCGGGGATCCTCGCCGAACAGCTCGAGGATCTCGGGGTCGGTCTTGGGGCCCACCGCACGGATCAGGCAGGTGATGGGCAGCTTGCGGTTCTTGTCGATGCGCACGTAGAAGGCGTCGTTCAGGTCGGTCTCATACTCCAGCCAGGCGCCCCGGTAGGGGATGACGGTGGTGGCGTAGGTGATGCCGCCGGCCTTGTCCTCGGTGTGGGAGTAATAGATGCCGGGGGAGCGGACGATCTGGGAGACGATGACGCGCTCGGCGCCGTTGATGACGAAGGTGCCGGCCTTGGTCATCAGGGGGAAGTCGCCCATGAAGATCTCCTGCTCCTTGATCTCCTCGGTCTCCTTGTTGCGCAGGCGCACCCGCACCTTGATGGGCGCGGCGTACGTGGCGTCCCGGGCCTTGCACTCCTCCACGCTGTACTTGGGGGGCTCATCCATGGAGTAGTCGATGAAGGAGAGCTCCAGGTTGCCCGCGTAGTCGGTGATCGAGGCCACATCCTTGAAGACCTCCCGCAGTCCCGTGTCCAGGAACCACTGATAGGAGTTCTTCTGCACCTCCAGGAGGTTGGGCATGTCCAGGATTTCTTCATGGCGGGCAAAGCTCTTGCGGAGGGTCTTGCCGTAGTAGACGTCCTTGACCATCGTAGAAAAAACACCTCGTTTTCTTTGTTTGGGGAGCGTTGGGCGGCAGCGCTCTCCGGTTTCCATCGGCTGTCTTCCGTCAAACCCGACAAAGCGCGGCGGGGAAGAAGGAAGTACACGCTCGGCTGTGTGGACAAAAAAGAAACAAATCCTCTTGCGCTTTCCCGCCCCGCATGCTAAACTGTGTCCAAGCTGGGAAAAAATCGGGAAAACTGGATTGGAAGATAAGAGCATTTCAGTATACCATGAAAAGGGAACAAAAGTCAATTGTTTTATCCGTCGAATCTGGAGAAATCCAGATTTTTTTTATATTCTCATGAATAGAAGGGGAGAGCAGGCATGCTGGAGCGGTTTCTGGATCAGATTGGCGAGGTACTCCGCCTCTGCGAGGATACGGACGGAATTCTGGTGGTCAACCGGGAGGGGATCATCGAATACCACCGGATTCCGCTGAACAGCTACTGGTGCTCCCAGGACACGGTGGGGCGGCACATTCTGGAGCTCTATCCGGAGCTGGACGGGGAGAGCAGCACCATCCTTACCGCCCTGCGGACGGGCCGGGCCAGCTACAACGTTCTCCAGGACATCAACAACCACCGGGGGGAGCGGGTGCTGCTGGAGTCCACCACCATCCCCATCGTGGTGGACGGCCGGGTGGAGTGCGTGGTGGACTCGTCCAAGTACCACACCATTGACCAGCGGGTGATCCGTGGCGGGGAGGGCGGCGGCCTGTCCACCCTGGACCGGATGCTCACGGAAGACCCGGCCATGTTGGCCCTCAAGAGCCGCATCCGGGACGTGGCCGGGCTGGACTCGTCGGTGCTCATCTATGGTGAGACGGGAACGGGCAAGGAGCTGGTGGCCGAGTCGCTCCACAGCGAGGGCGGCCGGGCGGGACCTTTTGTCTCCCAAAACTGTGCGGCCATCCCGGCCACCCTGCTGGAGAGCCTGTTTTTTGGCACGGAAAAGGGGAGCTACACCGGCGCCCTCACCCGCAAGGGGCTGCTGGAGGAGGCGGACGGCGGCACCCTGTTCCTGGACGAGATCAACTCCATGGACCCGGCCCTCCAGGCCAAGCTGCTCAAGGTGCTGGAGGAGAAGAAAGTGCGCCGTCTGGGGGGCAGCCGGGACATCCCCTTCGACGTGCGGATCGTGGCGGCGGTAAACGAGAAGCCTCAGAAGCTCATCCGGGAGGGGCGCCTGCGGGAGGATCTGTACTACCGCCTGGGGGTGATTCGCCTGACGCTCCCGCCCCTGCGGGAGCGGCTGTGCGACATCGGCCCGCTTGCGGACTACTTTATCGAGCACTATAACCGGAAGCTGCACCGGAGGGTGCGGGGGCTGAGCGAGCGGGCCCTCCGGCTGCTCCGGGGCTATGCGTGGCCGGGCAATGTGCGGGAGCTGAAAAACGCCATCGAGGGGGCGGTGGCCGTCGCCCGGGGGGAGCGCCTCACCGTGGAGGACATGGAGGAGATCCTGGCCGGGCGGCTGGGCGGCCTGAACCGGCCGCCGGAGCTGCCGGAGGCCCTGCGCCTGGAGGAGAGCTTTTCCCTCACCCGGGCGCTGGACTCAAAGTTTCTTGGCCTCCTC
>OHAM01002514.1_pt1 | contig 9997 bp, 9 predicted proteins | sample 1577161 | NCBI WGS metagenome assembly OHAM01 (sample SAMEA3541583, study PRJEB24748) | human gut metagenome | biome: human gut; feature: human-associated habitat; material: faeces | place: China | collected 2012
TCGATTTAAAGAATACGACCCTCATGCCCGGCATGATCGAGTGCCATAACCATCTTTCTATTGACGCCACGATCCCGGAGCATCTGGAGCTTCTGGCATGGAGTACAGAATGTGAGCTGACCCTGATCGCTCTGGATGGGTTCCGGAAAGATCTGATGAGCGGAGTCACAACAGCACGCTGCATGGGAGACCGTTTTTATATTGATGTAACACTGAAAAAGCTGATTGAACAGGGAAAGGTGGTAGGACCGAAGCTTCTCGCAGCAGGCATTGGCATGAAGGGAAGCCACGGTGCCGGATATATCGGAAGCCCGCACTGCGGACCGGAGGAGATCCGAAAAACTGCCCGCGAAAATTTAAAGAAGGGTGTCGATTTGTTAAAGCTGTTTATCACTCCGGGCGTTCCGGATCCGGAGAGCGAGTTTGTGCCGAGCTTTTTAAGTCTGGAGGAGATTGCCATGGCAGTCAGTGAGGCGGCAAGAAAGAACCTTCCGGTTGCTGCACACTGTATCGGCGGTCAGGGCTTAAAAGACTGTATCGACGGCGGGGTACAGGTCATTGAGCATATGTATATGTGCACTCCGCAGGATGCGGAATGGCTGGCAAATTCCAAATGTATTGTTGATTTTACTTCCGGTATTTTCCTGGATCCGACGCGCGAGGAAACCCTGTCGGCAAACAATGCATACCGGGTTCGCAAAAACCGGCCGCGCGTCCGGGAAAGACTGAAGCTTCTGATGAGTACCGGTGTTCCGTATGTTCTGGGAACCGATGCTTACCATGGTTATCTGTACCGCGAGGTCGGATATGCGGTAGAGCTCGGTTCAGATATTGTGACCGCATTAAAGGGTGTTACCTCCAATGCCGCGAAGGTCTGCGGACTGGGAGACCGGATCGGAAGCTTAAAGAAAGGCTATGCTGCCGATATCATTGCAGTGGATGGAAATCCGCTGACGGATGTGGAGTGCCTGGCAAACGTACCGTTTGTAATGCAGGATGGTAACGTTGTGAAACGGAAGTGAAACATTTACGACCAGAATCAAGAAACAAAATGAAAAATGCAACGAAACAAAATGAAACATAATTCTTGAAAAAACGAAAAAGGGACAGAAAAATGCACCGGCAAGACCTGGCACATGTTTTGCTTTATATACTGGTATCAGGAAGTCAGAGAAAAGGAGTGAGGGTATGAAGTTATGTTATCAGGTTGCCACACCGGATGTTGCGATTGCAGATTCCGTGACGGCATACCAGGGACCGCTGGAGAAAAGCTTTTCCGATCTGGCAAAGCTTGGCTACCAGGGCGTTGAGCTGATGACGTTAAATCCGTCAGAGCTTGACTGGGATTTCGTAAAAAAGGAAGCAGAGAAAAATGGACTGAAAGTAGTTTTAGTATGCACCGGTGAGATTTTCGGGCAGCTGGGACTCAGTTATACGAACCCGGATCCGGAAAACAGAAACGAGGCGATCCGCAGAAGTAAGGAAATCATCGACTTTGCGGCATATTTGGGGGCAAACATCAACATCGGCCGTGTCCGCGGGCAGTACTGTAAGGAACTGACCAGAGAGCAGACGGAGGAGCTTGCGATCGCGGCATTCCGCGAGCTGGCTGACTATGCAGCACCGAAAAACGTGCAGATTGCTCTGGAAACCGTCACCATCATGCAGACGAATTTCATCAACACCTGTGCTGAGGGCGCCGATATGGTAGACCGGGTAAACCGGCCGAATTTTCGCCTGATGCTGGATGTGTTCCACTTAAATCTGGAAGAAAAGGATCTGTTTGAGGCTATCCGTCGGTACAGCTCCTATAACATCCATGTCCATCTGGCTGACAATAACCGCCGCTATCCAGGCCAGTGCGGACTGGATTTTGAAAAAATCATTTCTACCTTCAGAGAATGCGGATATGATGGTGCATTTACCACGGAAATATTCCAGCTGCCAAGCATGGAAGGCGCGGCAAAGGGTGCAGCTGAGTATCTGATCCCGATCATGAAGAAGGTTTACGGACAGGAGGAAGCATGAAAAGTATCGCACTGATCCATACCGTAAAGACGGTAGCGAATTCCTTTGAACAGCAGCTGAAGGATTATGTGGGGGAACCGGTCAAGATCCATAATCTCTGGGACGATTTCCTGGCGAATAATCCGAATGAGATCGGGGAGTTTACCATAGAAAACCGCTGTCGCCTGTATAACGATATCAAGTCTGCAGAGATGACGGGAGCCGATATGATTGTGGTGACCTGTTCGACCCTGACTCCGGTTGTAAACATGATCCGTCCGTTTGTGAAGGTTCCGCTGATTGCCATCGACGATGCAATGGGAAGAAAAGCGGTTACCTACGGGGATAAGATCCTGGTTCTTGCGACAGCAGGCAGTACCGAAGGACCGATGCGGGAAAAGTTAAACGCAGAGGCAGCAAAATTAAATAAGACCATCCAGATTGATTTCAAAGCCAACGCAGAAGCGTTCCAGGCGATGAAAGCAGTGCAGATGGACCGCCACGATGCGATCCTTCTGGATATGGCAAAAGATATTTCTGGATATGACTGTGTGGTGCTGGCTCAGGCATCCATGGCACATCTGGATCAGAAAATAGAAGAAATCTGTAAGATCCCTGTTCTGTCAAGTCCCGGACTTTGCATGGAGCAGGTGAAGGAAACATTAAAAACGATATAAAAATAGAAAAGGAGACTACTGACATGACCAACGAAAAGAAACAGGAGTTGGATGCTCTTTGCCTGAAATTCAGACGTACCCTGATAGAAATCTTACATGAGAGACAGACCGGACATCCGGGCGGATCTCTTTCCGTATGCGAGATCCTTACAAACCTTTATTTTAACGACGCAAATATCTCTCCTGAGAATATCAATGACAGAAGCCGTGATAAGATCGTGCTCTGCAAAGGACATGCTGCTCCGATGCTTTATCTGGAGCTGGCAGAAAAAGGCTTTTTCCCAATGGAAGAGATGCACAGCCTCCGTCAGATCAACAGCCGTCTGCAGGGACATCCGTGTTCCAAGGAAACTCCCGGAGTTGAGGCATCTACCGGTCCTCTTGGAGCCGGTTATCCGTTCGCGTTAGGTCTGGCACTTTCCGATATGCATGATGGTGTAGACGCTTACACCTATGCGATCCTTGGAGATGGTGAGATCAACGAGGGCGTGGTATGGGAGACCTGCATGAACGCCTCCAAGTTTAAAGCAGACCGCCTGATCTCTATTCTGGACTGGAATGGTGTACAGCTGGACGGAACTACCGAGCAGATCATGCCGATGGGCGACATCGAACTGAAATTTAAGGCGTTTGGCTATAATACCATTGTCTGTGACGGACATAATGTGGCAGCCCTCAGCGCAGCGATCGAGACCGCAAAATCGGTTAAGGGTGTTCCGAGCATCATTCTGGCAAAGACTGTGAAGGGCAAGGGCATTTCCTTTATGGAGGGCAAGAACACCTGGCATGGTGCTCCGGTTAAGGATGCCGATTATGAAGCAGCAATGAAAGAACTGGGAGGTGTACAGTAATGGCAAAGGCAATTCGTGATGTATATGGAGAGACACTGAAAAAATACGGCGCGATGAATGAGAATATCGTAGTTCTGGATGCAGATGTATCCGGCTCCACAAAATCGGCCATGTTCGGAAAGGAGTATCCGGACCGTTTCTATAACTGCGGAATCAGTGAGTATGCGATGATGGGCATGGCAGCAGGCATGGCCAAAAACGGCAAGATCCCGTTTGTCAATACCTTTGCGGTATTTTTAACCACACTGGGGTCCCTGGCAGCAAGAACCTTTATGTCCTACTCCGGACTGCCGATCAAGATGATGGGTGGTTACGGCGGCTTATCCGATGCCTTTGACGGCGCGACCCATCATGCTCTGGAGGACATTGCCATGATGCGTACGCTTCCGGGGGTAAATGTTATGGTAGCTTCCGATGCGCAGATTACCGACTGGATGGTCAAAACCGCGATTGAAGTCAATGAGCCGATGTACATCCGTCTTTCGAGAGATGCGGCTCCGGACTGCCATCCGGAGAATGCGAAGTTTGAAATGGGCAAGGGCATGGTTGTAAGAGAAGGCAGCGATGTTACCATCATCGCATGCGGCCTGATGGTGAGCACCGCGATCACTGCCGCTGAGATGCTGGAGAAAGAGGGCATCAGCGTAAGAGTGGTTGATATGTACTGCATCAAACCGATTGACGCAGAGCTGATTGAGAAATGCGCGAAAGAAACCGGCGCAATCGTAACAGCGGAGGAGCACAGCGTGATCGGCGGTCTTGGCGGAGCAGTCAGCGAGGTTCTGGCAAAATCCGGATGCCTGGTACCGGTCGAGATGGTCGGCATGCAGGATCGTCACGGTGAATCCGGTCCTTACAGTGAACTGTTAAAGAAATACGGCCTGGATGCGGAAGCAGTTGCGGCAGCGGCAAAAAGGGCAGCTGCAAGAAAATAGGCGGCCGCGTCAGGCTGATTCCATCGGAAAGGAACAAAAAATTATGGAAAAGTCCATGAAACGGTACATGAAGGTCGGTACGATCCTTCATGTATCCTACAAAGAGGTTGGTTCCGGGGAGGGACCGATCCTGGAATGTTTAAAAAAGATTGTGACGGACCCGTATTTTGAAGCGGTGGAAGTGGCACACATGAAGGATCCTGTTGTGCGCAAAAAAGCGGCAGAGATGATTGCTGCTGCGCATATGACCACTGCTTACGGCGGTCAGGGACTGATGCTGGGAGCTGGCTTAAACATCAATGATTTAAACGAAGAGGGACGACAGAAGGCCCTGGCTTCCCTGAAAATGGGGATCGATGAGGCATATGAGATCGGAGCCCAGGACTTTGCGTTTCTGGCAGGCCGCTACGAGGCAGAGACAATGGAAGAATCCTTCCAGGCACTTCTTGCTTCCACCAGAGAGCTTTGTGAGTATGCGAAAGCAAAGGGAAACATGCCGGTTCTCTGCGAGGTGTTTGATTATGATATCGCAAAGAAATCTCTGATCGGTCCGGTTGACCGGGTGAAACGCTACGCAGAGACGATCTGTGCGGAGTATGACAATTTTGGCCTGATGGTGGATCTGAGCCATATTCCAATGATCCATGAAACCATTGAGGAAAATCTGCTTCCGGTCCGCAGATTTATCCGCCATGCCCACATGGGCAATACGGTGATCAGAAGTCCGCAGTTCCCGGCTTATGGGGATGAGCATCCGAGGTTTGGTTTCCCAAACAGTGAAAATGATGTAAAAGAACTGGCCGATTATCTGAGGCTTCTGATGGAGATCGGATTCATCAGTGAAAAGAATCGTCCGATCGTAAGCTTTGAGGTAAAACCCTTTGAAGAAGAAGATCCCGATATCTGCCTGGCAAATGCAAAACGAACACTTGACCTGGCGTGGGAACTTGTATAAAGTTAGAATTGCATAACAATGAAATGAATCAGAGCAGGAGGAAAAGAACATGAGAGAGTCTATTCATAAATATTTTCAGGTAGGTACCATCCGCTGGATGTCCTTTCCGAACAGAAGTGTAGTAGATCAGGTAAAGCGGATCGCGGTAGATGATTACTTTGATGCGATCGAGGTGACCAAATGTGCCGATGACGCAGAGCGCGAAGAGGTGAAAAAAATCCTGGAGCAGTCCCATTTAAAGGTCTGCTATGGCGCACAGCCGAGACTTCTCGGACCGAAGCTGAATCCGAACGACATCGATGAGGAGGGCAGAAAAAAAGCTGAGGCTACCCTGATCGAGGCAGTGGATGAGGCAGAATACCTTGGCGCAAAGGGAATCGCATTCCTGGCAGGAAAATGGGAAGAGGAAACCAAGGATCAGGCTTACGCACAGCTGTTAAAAACTACCAGCAATGTCTGTGACTACGCAGCGAAGAAGGGCATGAACGTAGAGCTGGAGGTCTTTGATTTCGATATGGACAAGGCAGCCCTGATCGGACCGGCTCCCTATGCGGCACAGTTCGCGGCAGACATGAGAATGACCCATAACAATTTCGGATTATTGGTAGATCTGTCTCATTTCCCGACTACCTATGAGACCTCAAAATTTGTGATCCGGACCTTAAGACCTTACATCACTCACCTTCATTTCGGAAACGCAGTCGTAGAAGAGGGCTGCCCGATGTATGGTGACAAGCATCCGCGTCTGGGTTATCCGAACAGCGCCAACGATGTGGAGCAGCTGACCGATTATCTGCAGGTACTTAAGGAAGAGGGCTTCTTCAACGCGAAGGATCCGATGGTACTGTCCATGGAGGTTACCCTGGCTCCGGGTGAGGACGATGAAATCATTCTGGCCAATACCAAACGCTGCTTAAACCGCGCATGGGCACTGGTAGAAGACTAAGAAATACCGAAAAACGAGAAAAGGAGAACGGAATCATGAAGATTGTAGTATTAGATGGCTATACCGAAAATCCTGGTGACATCAGCTGGGGGCCGATTGAAGCTCTTGGCGAAGTTACCGTATATGACAGAACTGCTTACGAGGAGTCCCCGCTGATCGCGGAGCGCATCGGTGACGCAGATGTGATCGTGATCAACAAGACACCGATCAGTAAAGAAACCATGGACAAGTGCCCGAACTTAAAGGCGATTGCAGTCCTGGCTACCGGCTACAATGTAGTAGATTATGAGTACGCAAAGGCAAAGGGCATTCCGGTTATGAATGTTCCGGTATATGGAACGGATAATGTCAGCCAGTTTGCTGTCAGCCTTTTGCTTGAGGTATGCTCCCATATCGGACATCACAGCGATTCTGTATATGCCGGTGAGTGGGCAGAGAACGCAGACTGGTGCTACTGGCATTATCCGATGATCGAGGTATCCGGAAAGACCGCAGGCATCATCGGACTTGGCCGTATCGGTGTGAATACCGCAAAGATCTTGAAGGCCATGAACGTGAATGTGATCGCTTATGACGCATTCCAGAGCGAGGCAGGAAAAGCGGTTGCGGACTATGTGGAATTAGATGAGCTGCTTGCAAAGTCTGACTTTATCTTCCTGCATTGCCCGCTGTTCCCGTCTACCCAGGGAATTATCGGAAAAGAGAATATCGCGAAGATGAAGGATGGAGTCATCATCATCAATAACAGCCGCGGACCGCTGATCGTTGAGCAGGATCTTTACGACGCATTAGAGAGTGGAAAAGTGGCAGCCGCAGCTGTGGATGTTGTTTCCACGGAGCCGATCAAAAAAGACAACGTTCTGTTAAAGGCGAAAAACTGCATTATCACCCCTCATATTTCCTGGGCAACCAAGGAGGCACGTGAACGCATCATGAACACCACTGCAGAGAATATCAAGTCCGTGATCGACGGTGCTCCGCAGAATGTAGTGAATAAGTAACAGAAAAACAAGACGATTTTCATAATTTTTCTGCAAAATTGAATGGGCTATGGTATACTTTACCATAGCCCATTCAAGGAAAAGGGGCAGATGAAACTGTCTTGGAAAAAGGAGAAAATCTCTGATATGGTAAAGATAAGGGTTTTTATACCGCATCTGGAGCTGAAAGAAATCTTTGAAGATGTGGTGAAGAAACTGCCGCAGTACGAAACAATTCAGATAGAACAGCAGTATGTATTCGGAACACCGGATGATCTGGCCAAATATGGCGATGCAGATGTGCTGGTCGCGCGGGGCATGACCTATGAGGTGCTGAAGAATCTGTTTCCGGACAAGCATGTGATCGAAGTGCATGTCAGCAGCTTTGATATTTTTGACGCGCTGGTAGAGTGCAGAAAACAGAATGCCGGAAAAATCGCACTCTGTCTGCACAACCGAAAATTCAAATCCATGGAGGAGCTGGAGGAGCTTTGTGGCGCGTCCATCACGATTTATGATACTCCGAATGAGGCTTCCACGGAAGCCGCGGTCCATCAGGCCATAGAGGACGGCGCGGATATTTTTGTCGGCGCGGGAACCATGTGCGGAATCTGTGACAGACTGGGATTAAAGCGTGTCCATATCCATACGAATGAAGAAGCGGTGGAGGTAGCCATGAAGGAAGCGCTCAATGCAGCGCGGACAATCCGGCAGGAGCGTGCCAAGAGTGATATCATTGAGGCCATGCTCAATCACAGTGAGGAAGGTGTGCTCGCAATCAGCGACAGAGGACGGATTCTGGCGATCAATAATCAGGCATACCGTATTTTTCAGATTTCTACAGTCGACTCGCTGGTTGGCACTCCGGCAGCAGAGCTGGAGCAGGCAGATGACTGGGAAAATCTTCTGCATGAAAATCAGGCGCGCGAGCGCATCCTGAAGATCAAAGGCAAGGATTACTATGTGCAGTACAAACACCTGAGTGAAGAAGCGGCAGAGACCGGAGCTTTGGTCTTTATCCGGAATACCGACCGGATCATGGAAGAGGAACGAAAAATCCGGAAGGGACTTGCAGAAAAAGGACTGACAGCCAAGTATTCCTTTTCGGATATTCTTGGAAAAAGCAAGGCAATTCGTGAGAATATCCATATGGCACAGCGTTACAGCCGGGTTAATTCCAATGTTCTGATCGTGGGAGAAACCGGTACCGGAAAAGAATTATTCGCGCACAGTATTCATCAGGCATCAAGCCGCAGTGATCAGCCGTTTGTTGCGTTAAACTGTGCCGCGCTCCCGGAAAATCTGCTGGAAAGCGAACTGTTCGGGTATGAGGCAGGCGCTTTCTCGGGCGCGGCCAAAGGCGGTAAGATCGGTCTGTTTGAGCTGGCACACCGGGGAACCATTTTTTTGGATGAGATTGGAGAAATTCCGATCACTTTGCAGGCCAAGCTTTTACGTGTGCTGCAGGAAAAGGAAATCCGCCGCATCGGCAGCACCAGTGTGCATCCGATCGATGTCCGTGTGGTTTCTGCAACCAATATAAATATAGAAGAAAAGATCCGGAGCGGACAGTTCCGTTCTGATCTGTATTATCGTTTGAACCTTCTTGATATCAGTATTCCGCCGCTCAGAGAGCGCCGGGAAGATGTTCAGGAGCTGGTTGATTTTTACCTGACCAGATTTGCGTGTGAAATGGGAAAACGGATCCCGACTGTAACACCGGAGGCTGCGCAGCTTTTGATGCAGTATGACTGGCCGGGAAACGTGCGGGAGCTGCGCAATGTCTGTGAACGCCTGATCGTTTTGAATGACAGCGATTTTGTCAGTGCCGAGCTTTTAAGACAGTTGAAAATTTTTCGCGAGAGCAAAGCGCGGGAGCCGGTTATTCTTCCGGAGGAACAGATGGAAGATACGGTATACAGCCGCTTAAAGCCGAAGAAAAAGAAAAAGGAGCTGGCGGAGGAGCTTGGTGTCAGCCGTACGACCCTGTGGCGTATGGCAAAACGCCAGAGCGAGCTGGAGCAAAAGCAGCGGGAGCAGGAGATCAGCAAGAGAAGGAGCGAATGATTAAATGGAACTGAATTACGGAATGTCTCTGGAACAGAAGCAGCAGTTATCTCAGAATCAGATACAGTCACTGGAGGTGCTGGCCATGGACAGTGTGGAGCTGAGTGAATTTTTGCAGGACGAATACCTGGAAAATCCTCTCCTGGATTACTCGGAGGAGCATGCGATACCGGGCGGCAGGCAGGATATCGGGCAGACCTATGAACAGCCGCCGGTATTGGAACAGAATTACGACGATACTGCGGAGGAAGAAGACCGGAGAAGAAAAGATATTCCAATGCCGGAGACAGAAAGCATCAAAAACTATATTCTGGAGCAGCTGCCGGATGGAGCATGCAGCCGGAAACTGGCAGAGTTTATGACAGACTGTCTGGATGACAACGGCTTTTTTACCATACCGGTTGAGGAAGTGGCGCAGAAAACCGGAGTGCCGGAGGCGGAGGTTTCCTGGACTCTGAAGGTGCTGCAGGAACTGGAGCCCTATGGGATTTTCGCACCGGACCTGAAACACAGCCTGTTAAAACCCGCAACAAGCATTCGAAGCATCTAAAACAGTCAATGATGACATTGTTTTTTCTC
>OHAM01002517.1_pt1 | contig 9986 bp, 10 predicted proteins | sample 1577161 | NCBI WGS metagenome assembly OHAM01 (sample SAMEA3541583, study PRJEB24748) | human gut metagenome | biome: human gut; feature: human-associated habitat; material: faeces | place: China | collected 2012
TTTTCAGATTTCGCTTCCTTAAGTGATCCTCAAACGCTACCCTTTTTCTTCAAAAAGGTTCCGCCATGGTTCTACCTTAGGAGGCGAACGCTCTATCCTACTGAGCTACAGAGATTTATATGTTTCACGTGAAACATATATCGTATTTTCATACTGCATTTTATTATAATTCATTTTCATGTGTTCCGCAACTATTTTCTCTTCCTGCCTGCTCCGTATGTAATTTCTGTGTAACTGTTCACGGGTAGGCACTTTGGGAAGCGACGATTTTTTATAGGCATTTACGCAAAATGAGCCGTTCCCATCATCCATATTTTTCCTTTAAACCGACGTCCCGGAAGCGGTTCTCCAAGCAGGTCCATCTTATTGATACCCACGCGAAAATACAGATCGTTGCATTCCACCTTGAGATCATAGATTTCCTCGCCGGTAAACCGGTTTTTCTTACATATAACCTCTTTGATCTCGCCTAAAATCGAATATTGATCGCACTCGATCCCGCTTGGCATAAAAGTTGTATCGACGATCGAATAAATATCCTCTCTCGTCGCCCGGCGCGATGCCATCGAATAGAGATCCAGATCCTCGATTGTTAAGGACTCCATCGCATCCTCGTCGCCATTTTTTGCCGCTTCCAAAAGTTCATCCCGGTTTTTCGCCGCCACTTTGGCTTTTTCAATCTGCAGCGCCGTCTTTTTGATCGGAAGAAGCACCTTGCCCCGATTGGCAAATCCTGCCAGGCTGACCGAAGTCACCTGTAAGCGCTCGCGCTCTTTCCGGTAACACTCCCTGTATTCGATCGGATTCAAGAGATAAAAGATCAGCGAAAGCCCTACCTTATACTCATCCAGAAGCCCCGCATAGGTTTCCTTCTCCGTATGACGCTGAATGGAACATTCTGCCCGCGAGGTTACCTCCTCGTTCAGGATATAGGGATAATAATACTCTATCTCCATCTCATCCTGCTCATTCAGCTCCCCATACATCGCCACGCCGATCCCCGGCGCAACTTCTGTCTTGATCTCATATAATTCGGTCTCCCTGTCAAGCTGAAGACAGCTGGAGGTTCCCGCCTCTCTCGCCAGACAGCGAAGCAGGGCACGGATGTCCTTCTTCTTCTGATACATACTAAATCCGGCAGCTCGCAAAAAACGATGCATATTGACTCCTTCTAACTACAATCCGCAGCTGCTGCCAACACATACAGCCGCCTCATTTCTATCCTTTATTTTCCTTACTTATACCCAAGCGCACGCTCCAGTGCTTCCTTCTCCTCACTTCCTAAAAGCACCTCGGTCTTGCCCTCTACGACATCCTTCAGATACAGGTAACAGCCTTCACGGCTGTGAACAGAATTCAGCACAAATCCCGTGTTGTTATCATCCAGCATGGCAATGACAAAACTCAGATTGCCGCCCATGCCCTTAAACGCATTGTACTTGACAATACCGGTTTTCTGGTATCCAGCCTGCGCCTTGGAGACAACCGAATCCACCAGGCGTTTTGTATCTCCGTCCTTTGCCCGCAGATACTCGGTCTCATCCACCAATTCCATGATCGTGTCTTCGAGCGTCTCCGCATCTTTTCCCCGCATAAACATATCATATCTGCGATACAACTTCCTATACTGCGAAAAACAGATGACGGATGCAATAAATGATATGAGTGTCAGGATCGCCAGAACGATCACGATAATCCCCGGATCGATGCCAATCCCGCTAAAAATACTGCTCTCCATCTTTCATTCCTCATTTCCCATCATCCGTCCCCTGGGACGAATTTTGTGTGATTACTGTCTTAATGACTCCAAAAGCTCAATCAGACGTTCCAGTTCCGCTGATGAATAGTATTCGATCTCGATTCTGCCTTTATTCTTATCCTTGCGGTTGATCGAAACCTTCGTTCCCATAACCCCTTTCAGCTTCTCTTCCAGATCCTTGAAAAAGACCTCCATATCGCGTTCCGGATCTGCTTTCTTTTTCACCTTTTTCGGCTTCAAAAGCTCTTTCACCAAACGCTCGACCTCGCGGACGCTTAAATGATTTTCTACTGTTTTAAGCGCCAACTGGTACTGTTTTTCACCATCTTCCAGCGAAAGAAGCGCTCTCGCATGACCTCCGGTAAGCCGGTCCTGAATCAGCATCTCCTGCACTCTCTCATCCAGTTTCAAAAGACGCATGCTGTTCGTGATCGTCGCACGGTTCTTCGCTACGCGCTCTGCCACGTCCTCCTGACGCAGCCCAAACTCCTGAATCAGCATCTGGTAGGCTTTCGCCTCCTCAATCGGATTTAAATCTGCACGCTGTACATTCTCGATCAGGGCGATCTCCATCGTCTGCTGTCTCGTATACTCGCGCACGATCACCGGAACTTCCCGAAATCCTGCCAGTTTGGCAGCTCTCCACCGGCGCTCTCCGGCAATCAGCTCATAACGATCGCCCTTTTTCTGAACCAGAAGCGGCTGCAGCACGCCGTAACGGCGGATGGATTCTGCCAGCTCTCCGAGCTGTTCTTCATCAAACATCTTACGCGGCTGGCTGACATTTGGCTCAATCTCCGAAATATTTAGAAATTTCTCTTTTTCCACCTCGACGATCTTTACGACCGGCTCCGATTTTGCCGCCGTCTCCCCGGCTGTGCGGGTTTTTCCTTCTGTCGTCGTCTTTCCGGATGCCTTTGCAACTCCCACGCGGTTGCCTTTTCCCACTGTTTTCGCAGCTGTCTTTCCGGCAGACGCCGATTTTTTCTGTTTTTTAGATCCCGGAAGCACCATATCCAGTTCTTCCAGGCTCTTTTTCTCTATCTCCTGTTCCGTCTCACGAACGGAAGTCTTTTTTCCGGCTTCATCCGATGGCTTTGCGCTGCTTTTTCCCGCTTCTGCATCCTCGTAATCATTTCCAAAAAAAGCTCCCAGTCCTCTGCCAAGCCCCGTTCTCTTTGACATTTCCTTCCTCCTCACGAACCTCCCGACGCCCCCGGCAGGCATCCTTTCTGAATTTCACTTCACCGTTATTTTCCTGCCTACAGCTCTTCTCCCCGGCTGATCACCTCTGCTGCCAGCAGACGGTAGCTCTCTGCACCGGTCGAGCGGCTGTCGTACAGGTTGATCGGCATTCCGTGGCTCGGTGCCTCCGCCAGTCGCACATTTCTCGGTATGATCGTCTTGTAAATCCGCTCATTTAAGTTCTGTTTTACATTCTCTACGACCTGCAGGGAGAGATTCGTTCTCGCATCATACATGGTAAATACCACGCCCTCCAGCTCCAGCGACGGATTCATCTTTTTGCGGACCAGACCGATCGTCCGAAGTACCTGGCTCAGTCCTTCCAGCGCATAATATTCGCACTGGATTGGCACCAGCACCGTATCTGCCGCTACCAGCGCATTGATCGTCAAAAGACTCAGCGACGGCGGGCAGTCGATGATAATAAAATCATACTGATCGCGGATTGTCTCCAGATAACCGTTTAACACCGACTCTTTATTTTCCACATCCAGAAGTTCAATCTCAGCTCCTGCCAGATTCGAATCCGAAGGAAGAACATCCAGATTTTCCTGAACATCGCGCATCAGACAGTCCTCCAGTGTGCAATCGCCCAAAAGCAGCTCATAGACTGTATCTTCAATCTGTTCTTTTTCCAATCCCAAACCAGTGGTTGCATTTCCCTGCGGATCAAAATCGATCGTCAGAACCCTCTGTCCCGCCTCTGCCAGGCATGCCGACAGGTTGATCGCCGTTGTCGTTTTACCTACGCCGCCCTTCTGATTTGCAATCGCAATCGTTCGTCCCATACCGTATTCCTTCCATTTCCTCGGTTTTATCTCACATGAAAGACAGGAAAAAGCCTTCCCGCAGGCATCCGCACAGCGATTTCCAGCTTTTTCCCGTTCTTGTCTTGCCTAATAGTATAACACACTTAAAACTCATTTCCTACTTTTTTAGAAAAATTTCATTTAAAATGTTTCACGTGAAACATCGGCTCCACTGTCTCCCCCAGAGCACACCATTTATCTGCCAGACACACAATCCATGCCTCGCGGCACTGAGGCGGCACCGGTATCAGCGGAAACATATGACGTGCGATGATATTTTTTTCCTTCCAATTTAAATGGTAATCTCTCTGTGCATTTCCAAGCGCTGTTTTCGGGTGACGGAAGCCGTGCAGGCGGTGCGAGGGATCCTTCTGATGCCAGTCATACAAAAAATAATCGTGCAGCAGTGCCCCTCTCACAAGTGATTTTGGTTCCAAGCGAATCTGCCACCGTTCCATCATCCAAAGGCTTGTGTAGGCAACATTGAGGCTGTGGCGGTAAATGGATGTCGTACCATGCTGCATCGCCAGCTTCTCCTCGTCTAAGCGCCCTTCCTGCTTCAGTTCGCGTATCGTTTCCGCCAGCAGCCGCTGCCTGCCCGCCGACAACTGAAAAGATTTCTCTGTCTTCCGTTCCATACGATGCTGAAAGCATAACTTATTTTCCTTCTTTATCATATCGCACATTTCTTTCCCCATCGATTGATTTTTTGATACGTGAACATTATAATGAATTTAATATCGATTTTCAATGAAATTTTGTTTACATAAAATGGCATGTTTATAACTGTTCACAGGTAGAAATTTTCCAAACTGAAAATCCCGAACGCTACAGTTCTGGTTGCAGATTTTTCCGATTTGAAATGCGAAGCATCGGCAAAATCCCGTTACTTGGGCACACATCTGTGAACAGATATTCTGTGAAAAAACGCTGGAAATAGCTGAACTGGAATACAGGAAAATATGATATAATGAGCGCAAGTGAGCCAGAAAGCTGCTTGCAGATTTATGGCGAACGGCGAATGGCGATCACGATAGCTGCGTCAGCAGCGGTAAGCATCGAAGATGCGAATCGTGATATAATGTGAACACTTGACGAGGTATTTTCGAGTCTAGTGAGAACATATACCTGACCACTTAATGAGGTGTTTCACGAATTTAGTGGTCATGGTATAATGAGCGCAGAAGAAAAGAATGCGGCTGCGAAGCAGACATATTCTTTTCTTGCGCCATTAAGGAACGAACAGCCATGCGAAGCAGGGCGGTAGAGCGCGATAGCGCGGGTTCGTGAGTGGACGGGTGAGAATACGTTCATATGATATATATGAACACTTAGCGATGCATTTTCGATCCTAGTGCGAGTCATACCTAAATACTTAATGAAGCCAAGCCAAAGGCGATAGCTGAATTTAGTATTTATGGTATAATAGAATTACTTGATGAGATATTTTCAAGTTTAATTTTTCGATTCAAAAGGAGCTTTCTATATGAACACAAAAAACAAGATCATGACCTGCCTGATGCTGTCCGCCGGCGGCGCAGTTTCACTGGCACTTTTAAATAAATATATTCAATTTTCTGCCACCTCCCGCGGTCTGACCCGGGAAGAGAATTCTCTCTGCTACAAATGGCGGCTGGGAAATATCTACTATACAAAATGCGGTTCCGGCAAACCGCTTCTGTTGATTCACGATCTGCACTTTGCATCGAGCGGCTATGAGTGGGAATCCATCCGCGAACAGCTCAGCCACTCCTACACCGTCTACACGCTCGACCTTCTCGGCTGCGGACGTTCCGAGAAGCCGAACCTGACCTACACAAATTACCTGTTTGTCCAGCTGATCTGTGATTTTATCAAATCTGAGATCGGACATCGGACCAACATTCTCTCCACCGGTGATTCAGCGGCACTGTCTATCATGGCGTGCAGCAACTCTCCAGAACTGTTTGATCAGATCATGCTCATCAACCCGAGCAGCCTTACCGACTGTTGTCAGCTTCCGGGTAAAAATGCCAAGCTTTATAAGCTTCTTCTGGATCTCCCGCTGGCTGGAACGCTCATTTACCACATTGCGTGCAGCCGCTCTATGATCGAAGAGGCATTCCGCACCAAATATTTTTACAATCCGTATACCGTAAAACCGGTTCAGATCGACCGCAGCCACGAAGCCGCACATCTCGGCGAATGTCCGAAAGCGATCTTCTCCAGTATTGAATGCCGCTATACCAAGTGCAATATTTCCAATGCTCTCAGGAAGATCGACAACAGCATCTTCATCATCGGCGGTTCCGAGGAACCGATGATCGAGGCGACGATTCAGGATTACAAGATTTATAATTCCGCAATCGAGTCCTCTATCATCCCAAAGACCAAACATCTGCCGCAGTTAGAACAGCCGGATGCCGTGATGGATGCGATCCATATGTTTTTTTCTTAAAAAAGGATAATGCGTATGCATACCGCGGAGCGTTTTTTCGTCATAGGACGAAGCTTATTACTGTTCACGCATACGTGCCCAGTAACGGAATTTGCCGTGGCTTCGCATTTAAATACGGCAAATTCCTGCTGCCACCACGTTTTCTTACGGCACTTTCGGTTCCAAAAGTGCCTACCCGTGAACAGCTACTCTCTCTTTCCCACATCTCCATAAAAATTGCTTTTTCATACTCATGCCATGATGCAGATACCATTTTTCCAGTATCTTTCATATTCACAGCATCATCCTTCCGTACGCCTTGTTTGTTTCTTCTTGATAGGAACGGTCCTAATGTTTCATCCAGGTCCCGCCGCACTATCTATATACAAACAAAACCCCCGGAATGCTCCTCTTTATTCTACATTATTCCCACTCGATCTCCTCGGCTTTCGCACAAAAAACTATATTCTGTAACGAAAACTCAAATTTTATAAATTTCCCTATTATTTTCAGCTCTGCCATCGCCTCTACCTGCTTCTCCAGATTTCCTCTGTCATATGCCTGATACGGCTTCTGGAACACAATCTTCCAGGACAAATATTCAGTCATACATTTTTGTTTAAACCCCGCCTATATGAAAAAGAAAGACTGCATACCCTACGTGTTCCATATACAGTCTTTCTCTATCTACCTTTTGATTGCTTTATTTCAGCGGCTCCCGCGACGGCGTTCCCGCTTTTCTCGGATACTTTTTTCCCGTCCTCTCTGTCTTATGAATCCGGACCAGGTTACGCTCATCCTCATTGGCAAGGTGGAAGGAAATCACATCCTCCAGCTCGCCGCCCAGCTTGCGGATCGCACCTTTTCCCGTCTTCATCTCTTCCTCCAGTTTGCCTGATTTGTACGGTACAAACCAGCCTCCCACCTTGACAAATGGCAGGCAGTATTCCGACAGCGTGGACAGATTTGCCACCGCGCGTGAAACGCAGAAATCAAATGTTTCACGTGAAACATTATCATGTGCCGCATCCTCCGCCCGTCCGTGAACCGACTGAATTTTTTCCAGTTCCAATGCCTGAATTACCTCGTTCAGAAAGTTGATCCGCTTATTTAAAGAATCGAGAAGCGTGACCTTTAAATTTGGAAATGCAATCTTTAACGGGATACCCGGAAATCCAGCTCCCGTTCCAACATCGATCAACGTATACTCTTTCTCTGCCAGATCCGGCACCGCTTTCACAAGTGCCAGACTATCCGAAAAATGTTTGGTCACAACTTCCTTCTGTTCCGTGATCGCTGTCAGATTCACCATAGTATTCCAATGAATCAACAGTTCATAGTAATCGTAGAACTGCTTGATCTGGTGTTCATTTAACGCGACGCCCATCTCCTGCGCTTCTTTCTGAAGCTGCCCGGTAAAGTCTGCCGGAGGCAGAACCACACCGCTTTCTACTTTATTTTCTTCTGCCATAAATATATCCTTTATGATATGTTCTATTTTTTCTCAGGTTCTTATCTATCTTACATTTTGAGTTGCTGCAATGCGTTTACCTGTTTCCATGCAGTCTCTGAATCGTTACTGTTCACGCATACGTGCCCAGTAACGGAATTTGCCGTGGCTTCGCATTTAAATACGGCAAATTCCTCCTGCCACCAGGTTTTCTTACGGCACTTTCGGTTCCAAAAGTGCCTGCCCGTGTACAGTAACTCTGAATCCGCTCGTTTCTATATTTACAGTTCTTTCTTCTCTTCCCCATGTCCCGCATGGCGGCTCTGCTCTAAGTGTACCAGCAGCACCGAAATATCCGCCGGTGACACGCCCGCGATTCGGGATGCCTGACCGATATTTGCCGGTTTATAGAGATTTAATTTCTGTACTGCCTCACGGCGCAGGCTTCCGACCGTGGAATAGTCGAAGTTTTCATCCAGCTTCCGGCTCTCCATCTTCTTGAACTGTGCAACCTGCTGCAGCTGGCGGCGGATATAGCCGTCATACTTGATGTTGATGTTGATCTGCTCGATCACATCTTCCGGAAGTTCCGGACGGTTCGGATCCAGTTCTGACAGTGCTTCATAGCTTAACTCCGGACGGCGTACCAGCTCTGCCAGCGTTGCCGCGGTCTTGAGCGGGGTGCTTCCGTGGCGCTCTAAAAATTCCTGCACTTCTTTTCCAGCGCCAATGTTGATCTTCTCCAGACGCTTTGCCTCTTCCTCGATTATGTTTTCTTTCCAGAGAACACGCTCATACATCGCATCACTGACCAGTCCAATCTCATGCCCGATCGGGGAAAGACGCAGATCCGCGTTGTCCTGACGCAAAAGCAGGCGGTATTCCGCACGCGACGTCATCATCCGGTACGGTTCATGGTTTTCTTTGGTAACAAGATCGTCGATCAAGACACCGATATACGCCTGGGAACGGTCGAGGATGATCGGTTCTTTTCCCAGCACTTCGCGCGCCGCATTGACACCCGCCATAAAGCCCTGTACCGCCGCTTCCTCATAACCGGAGCTTCCGTTAAACTGACCGCCGCTGAACAATCCCCGGATCGCCTTAAATTCCAGCGATGCCTTTAACTGGCGTGCATTGATACAATCGTACTCAATTGCATATGCATTTCGAACAATTTTTACATTTTCGAGTCCCGGCACGGTACGGTACATCGCGTACTGCACATCCTCCGGCAGGGAACTGGACATACCGCCCAGATACATTTCATTCGTATAAATTCCCTCCGGCTCGACAAAAACCTGATGACGGTTCTTATCTGGAAATTTTACCACCTTATCCTCGATCGATGGACAGTAACGCGGACCTGTTCCCTCGATCGCGCCCGAAAAGAGGGGCGATCGATCCAGGTTGTTGCGGATGATCTCATGTGTTTTCTCATTGGTATAGGTCAGCCAGCAGGACACCTGCTCCTTCTGCACCGACTCCGGATCGGTGGAAAAAGAAAATGGCACAACCCTCTCATCGCCGAACTGCTCTTCCATCTTAGAAAAATCGATGCTGCGCTTATCAACACGCGCCGGTGTGCCCGTCTTGAAACGGAACATCTCGATTCCCAGCTTTTTCAGGGAATCTGTCAGATGGTTTGCCGCCTGCAGACCATTCGGTCCGGTCGGATTGCTCACATCACCATAGATACATCTCGCTTTCAGGTACGTTCCCGTTGCCAGCACCACCGCCTTGCAGTAATACGTCGCGCCGGAGTACGTTTTCAGTCCTTTGATCTGACCTTCTTCCACGATCAGCTCTGCCACCTCTCCCTGACGGATCGTCAGGTGATCGGTATTTTCCATGGTACGGCGCATCTGGCGGGTGTATTCCTGCTTGTCCGCCTGCGCGCGGAGCGAATGCACCGCCGGTCCCTTAGACTGGTTGAGCATCTTGGACTGTATAAAGGTTTTATCTATATTTTTTCCCATCTCGCCACCGAGCGCATCCAGCTCGCGCACCAAGTGGCCCTTCGAGCTTCCGCCGACATTCGGGTTGCACGGCATCAGGGCGATGCTGTCCACGCTGACGGTAAACACGATCGTCTCGAGTCCCAGTCTCGCGCTTGCCAGCGCCGCCTCACAGCCGGCGTGTCCCGCCCCGACGACCGCTACATCATAATTTTCTGTTAAACAGGGCATGTTTCCTCTTTCCTCTCTATCTCTGCGTTCTATTCAAGTCGAACGTCCGTGAGACTTGGCGCGTGATTCTGGTCAGCGTAAGCTGACATATTCTTTACAGAATCACTGCGCATCCTCG
>OHAM01002527.1_pt1 | contig 9965 bp, 13 predicted proteins | sample 1577161 | NCBI WGS metagenome assembly OHAM01 (sample SAMEA3541583, study PRJEB24748) | human gut metagenome | biome: human gut; feature: human-associated habitat; material: faeces | place: China | collected 2012
ATTAGAAAAAAGGAGGGAAACACGATGAAGCGAGACGCAAATCCGGAGAAGGGGCGTGCCCAGGCGGCCAACGAGCTGCTTGAGATTAAGGGTATCAAGGCTTCCGTGGTCATGACAGAGTATCATGGCCTGATCTATTTAAGTGCCCGCTCCATAGATGAAGTCAATGTACAGGTTATGATGGAGAAGCTAGGCGGCGGCGGACATCGTACCATTGCCGGAGCACAGCTTTCCGGTATCAGTATGGAGGAAGCCAAAGACCGTGTGAAAGCGGTTATTGATGAGATGTTACAGAAGGGAGATATATCATAATGGAAATTGTATTATTAGAGGATGTTAAGGCTTTAGGAAAGAAAGGCCAGATTGTAAAAGTCAATGACGGATATGCAAGAAACTTTATCCTGCCGAAAAAGCTGGGTGTTGAGGCAACTTCCAAGAACTTAAACGACTTAAAGCTCCAGAAGGCAAACGCTGAAAAGGTAGCAGCAGAGCAGCTGGCAGCAGCAAAAGAGCTGGCAGAGAAGATTGAGAAGCTTACCGTAACCCTGAAGATGAAAGCCGGAGAGGGCGGCAAGGCATTTGGTTCTGTATCCAGCAAGGAGATTGCAGCAGCGGCAGCAGATCAGCTAAAACTGGACATCGACAAAAAGAAACTGGTTCTTCCGGAGCCGATCAAGACTTTCGGAAACCATGAGGTTCCGGTAAAACTCCACAAAGATGTGACTGCAAAATTAACGGTCAAAGTAACGGAGGCGTAAGGTTTTATGGATGAGGCATTGATGAAGCGTGTGCTTCCACACAGTGTGGAAGCAGAGCAGTCGGTAATCGGCTCTATGTTGATGGACAAGGATGCCATCATTGCCGCATCGGAAATCATCACAGCTGCAGATTTTTACCAGCAGCAGTATGGCGTCATGTTTGAGTGTATGGTGGAGCTGTTTAATGAGGGTGCCCCGGTAGATCTGATCACTTTGCAGAACCGCCTGAAGGAGAAGGATGTTCCGCCGGAGGTCAGCAGTCTGGAGTTTGTGCGGGACATTATTACCACGGTTCCGACCTCAGCCAATGTTCGTTCCTATGCGAATATTGTGTACGAGAAATCAGTGCTGCGAAAGCTCATCAAGGTCAATGAGGAGATTGCTAACACCTGTTACGCCGGTAAGGAGCCGCTGGAACAGATTCTGGCAGGAACCGAAAAGACGATTTTCGACCTTCTCCAGAACCGAAATTCCGGTGATTTTGTGCCGATCCGCCAGGTGGCATTGAATGTTCTGGAAAAGATTGAGACGGCTTCCAAGAGCCAGGGAACGGTAACAGGTATCCCGACGGGCTTTATTGATTTGGATTACAAGACATCCGGCATGCAGCCTTCGGATCTGGTATTGATTGCGGCGCGTCCATCTATGGGTAAGACAGCGTTTGTCTTAAATCTGGTAGATCATGTGGCAGTCCGAAAGGGACTTCCATGCATGATCTTCAGCCTGGAGATGTCCAAGGAGCAGTTAGTCAACCGTATGCTGGCCATGGAGTCCAATGTAGATGCACAAAAGCTGCGTAACGGTAATCTGACAGATTCTGACTGGGATGCGGTCGTGGAAGGTATCGGCGTCATCGGTAATTCCAAGATGATCATTGATGACACACCGGGTATTTCCATTACTGAATTGCGTTCCAAGTGCCGGAAGATGAAACTGGAATACGGCCTGAGCATGGTCATCATTGACTATCTGCAGCTGATGACAGGAAGCGGCGGCAAGAGCAGCGAAAGCCGTCAGCAGGAAATTTCCGAGATTTCCAGATCCTTAAAAGCACTGGCACGAGAAATCAATGCGCCGGTTATTGCTCTGTCACAGTTAAGCCGTGCCTGCGAGACGCGAACCGACCATCGGCCGATGCTTTCGGATCTGCGTGAGTCCGGAGCAATTGAGCAGGATGCCGATGTGGTCATGTTCCTGTACCGCGACGATTACTACAACAAAGATACTGATACTCCGAATATCGCGGAGGTAATCATAGCCAAACAGCGTAACGGTCCGATTGGAACCGTGAACCTGCTGTGGCAGCCGGAGTTTACCAAGTTTGTGAATCTGGCAAAGTAAAACTAGATCTAAAATTTTGAAAGACAGGCAGAAATGCAGAGCGCGCAGAAATGCGAGCTCGGTGTTTCTGCCTGTCTTTCTGCATTTTTATTGGGAAAAAGAGATGAATATTTTGATGGAGTAGTAATATTTGCGAAAATTTAAATAATCGGGTCTAATTATAAAGCGCATAAAATGTCTGCGAAATGTAAAAATTAGACCTAAAATTGTTAAAAATGCATAAAATGTGGGGCGGTATTTTAAAGAAAATGAACATGGACAACGGATACAAGAGTGTATATAATAAACCCAGATAGCAAATTAGATCTAATTTAAAACGCGAACAATATTTTACAAATTAAAAGGAGAGGAATTATGAAGTTAAGAAAGGTAATGGCAAGCGTATGCTGTATGGGTTTAGTAGCAGGATTGGCAGGCTGCGGCGGAAGCAAGGAGGCACCGGCAACCACAGCAGCAGCGGCTGCAGAGGCTGATCAGAAAGAAGAGAGCAAGGATGACGCAAAAGCGGCTGCTCCGGCTGAAGACGAGAAAAAGTTCCAGATCGACCTGGCAACCGCATATGCAGCAGATGGCCCAGCTGGTATCGCACTGGACAAGTTCGTACAAGATGTAGCTGACAAGTCCGGCGGTTCCATTGAGATCAGCCTGTTCACAGACGGAACTCTGGGAAGCGCATCTGACAACTATTCTTCCGTAGCGAGTGGTGACCTGGATATGACCATGTCCGGTCTGGAAGGCCTTGATCTGTACGCACCAGAGTACACCTTCCTGGACGCGCCGTTCCTTCTTAAGAACCCTGAGCATCAGAAAGCCCTGTTAAACAGCGGTATCGGTGATAAATTAAAAGAGCGCTACGAGGAAAATGGCTTTGTAACCCTTGGCTGGCATCAGAGAGATATCCGTGAACTGGCATCCAACAAGGAGGTTAAGGAGCCAGCTGATGTAAATGGCTTGAAACTTCGTCTCCCGGGCATGACCGTATATGTAGATACCTGGAGCGCACTGGGCGTAAGTTCCACTACCGTAGCAATGAGTGAGCTGTACACTGCACTGCAGACCAAGGTTGCAGAGGCTTGCGAGGGTGGTTACGAGCAGATGGATACACTAAAACTTTACGAGGTGCAGAAGAACATTGCTGAGACCGATCATGTATATGAGTTCGTAGGACTTTACATCAACAAAGACCTCTATGATTCCATGAGCGACAATCAGAAAGAAATCTTAAACAGCTGTGCAGAGGAAGATCTGGCATATGCCGATCAGCTGGCAGAGGAGAATCGTGAACAGTACAAGAAAGATTGCCTTGACGGTGGCATGACCCTGGTGGATGTAGACCGTGATGCTTTCCGCGATGCCCTGACCGATTACTACAAAACACAGTTTGAGTCCAAGTGGACTGTAACTACTTATGATGAGGTAATGAGCTACGCAGAATAAGGCTTATGGCAGGGGCGCTGAGCTGGAAAAGTTTAGCGCCCTTTCTATATAAAGAAATAGGAGGCATGAATTAATGAAACAGATTGCTCGTTGGTATTTGAAAATAGTAGAAGCGATATGTGTATGTTTGTTACTGGTAATTCTGGGATGCATGTGTATTCAGATTGTATGCAGACTGTTTACCATCGGTCAGAACTTTACAGAGGAGCTTTCCAGACTGGCTTTCAGCCTGCTGATCTTTCTCGGAGCGCCGCTGGCTCTGACAGAGGGTGCTGATATTTCCGTTGATATGGTAGTCAACATTTTACCGAAGGGAATTCGTAGAGTCGTTGATACCCTGGTAAATCTTCTGATTGCAGTATTTGCATGTCTGTGCATGCGCAGCCTGGTTACCTTCATCGGAAGCAACAAGGGCGTAACTGCGGTTTCTATGACTTGGATTAAGATGAACTGGCTGTATTATGCATTCTTTGTTTCTTTTGCGTTCCTGGCTGTAGTTGCAGTTTTGAAGGCAGTTATGTCAGCCCTTGGAAAGAATGAGTGCTTTGATATCAATGCGGAAGAAAAAGAACAGGCAAGAAAAGAAGAGTCGGAGGTGGATCTGGGAATATGAAAACCATGATTGTTGTTATTCTTATTTGTATGCTGCTGCTGTTCCTGCTGAAAGTTCCGGTATACATCAGCATGGCGTTGACTGGATGTGCGCTGATGATAGCAACCTCAGGAATGAAATGGAGTATTCTGACACAGTATCTGTACACTGGAACAAACTCCTTCACACTGCTTGCAATCCCGCTGTTCCTTTTAGCCGCAAAGCTGATGAACACCGGTGGTATTACCAAAAAGCTGTTTGCGTTCTGTATGAAAGTAGTAGGCTGGCTGCCTGGCGGTCTTGGCCATGTAAATATTTTATCCAGCGTGATTTTTGCTGGTATGTCCGGCACCGCAGTATCCGATGCCGGCGGTCTTGGAGCCATTGAGATCAAGGCCATGAATGAAAATGGATTTGATAACGATTTCTCCTGCTGTGTAACCGCAGCTTCCTCCACCATGGGACCAATCATCCCGCCGAGCATTCCGCTGGTTGTATACGCAACCGTTTCCGGTGCGTCCGTAGGAGCCCTGTTCATGGCAGGTATTGTTCCTGGAATCGTTATGGCACTGTTAATGATGGTTGTCGTAACCATTTACGCAATCAAGCGTCATTATCCGAGAACCAAATTCCCGACCTTCCATGAGTTTGGTCATGCATTAAAAGAGGGGTTTTTACCGCTTATGGCGCCGATCATCCTTCTGGTTGGTATTTACGGCGGTGTATTCACTCCTACTGAGAGTGCTGCAATCGTCGTATTATACAGCCTATTTCTGGATGTGGTTGTATACCGTGAGTTGAGCTTAAAGAAATTTATCGCTATTTTAAAGGAGACCGTAAGAGATTCCCTGACCATCGCTCTGATCATTGCAGGCGCAACCTTCTTCGGTTATGTAGCTACCCGTGCCAAAATCCCACAGATGATCCTGACTTCCATGACCAGTGTGGTATCCAGCAAGGTAACGCTGCTCCTGATTATCAATGTATTTCTGCTGATCGTAGGCTGCTTTCTGGAGACTGCATCTGCAATCACCATCGTAGTGCCGTTGATCCTTCCGCTGCTGACAGCCTATAATATCAACTTGACTCAGTTCGGTATCATTATGGTTCTGAATTTAATGATTGGTCTGCTGACACCGCCGTTTGGTCTGGTTCTGTTTGTAATCAGTAAGATAGGCCACATTTCCATTGGCCGCTTCTCCAGGGCACTGGTTCCGTGGCTGGGCGCGCTGCTTGCTGCACTGCTTTTGGTAACTTTTATCCCACAGCTGAGCCTGTGGTTCCCGACTATGCTGGGAATGAGCGTTTAATTATAAGAAGAAAGATGAGGAAACGATGATATGAAGATTACAGCAATTCGGGGAATTATGTTGCGCTGTACCTGTTCGCCCATCAGCGATGCGTTGTCTACCTCGACTGCCAGACAGGCACTTCTGGTAAAAATCGAAACCGATGCTGGACTGTACGGAATCGGTGAGGCATTTACCTATGGCGCTCCGCTTAAGATTATGAAATATCTGGTGGAAGAGCAGCTGGGGCCGATGCTGATCGGCCAGGATCCGACAGAGATTGAAAAGCACTGGAATACCATGTACTGGCGCACCATTGCTCATGGCCGCAGAAGTATGACTATGGGAGCCATGAGCGGCATCGATATCGCACTGTGGGATCTGCTTGGAAAAGCAGCCCATATGCCGGTATGCAAGCTGCTGGGCCAGCATCTTGACCGGGTACCGTCCTATGCCAGCGGCGGTTTCTATGCTCCGGGAAAAGACCTGCATAAGCTGGAGGAAGAACTGGAGCACTACAAAGACCAGGGCTACCGTGACATGAAGATCAAGATTGGCCGGACGCTGGAGCGCTCCAACGCACCCCTTACCTATATGGCAAATCAGGCTTGCGCAGTCAGTGTTGAGGAAGATTATAAGCGGATTGAGGTTGCAAAACAGATCGTTGGTTCCGGAAAACTTCTGGTAGATACCAATGCCTCCTGGGATGCGCAGACCGCGTTATCATTCGCACCGGAGCTGGCACGCCTCGGCGTGGCATGGCTGGAGGAGCCGATTCCATTTGAGGATATCGAAGGAATGAAGAAACTGAATGCTGCAGTTCCGCAGCTTCATGTCATTGGCTGCGAGACCCAACAGGGCGTGAAGAATTTCCAGCACATGGCGCAGGAAGATGCGATCAGCATTGTACAGCCGGATGTCGGCTGGGCTGGCGGCATCACCGAGTGCCGAAAGATCGGCGCTATGGCGCAGGCGATGAGCAAACCGATTTCCCTGCACTGCTTTGGTTCTGCTGTACTGTTTGCGGCAAGCCTACATCTGGCAGCTGCGCTTCCGAATACGGAGATGATGGAGTCTGAGGAGAATCCGAACCCGTTAAAGACAGACATCATGAAGGGCAGCTTTGAGACAGACAGCCAGATGAGCTTTTTCGTACCGGAGGGAGACGGTCTGGGCGTTGATTTAGACTGGTCGAAAATGGAAAAATATGTTATAAAGTAATTAAAGATACGAAAAGCAACTGGAGAGTGGAGAGATGGGAGAGATACGCACACGAACGGAATTGTTAGCCGATGAGATCGCGCAGAAAATACGGCAGAAAATACAGAAACAGGAATACGCTCAGGGTGATCGCCTGACTGTGCGCTGGCTATGCGAAGAATTTGGTGCCAGTGAGACGCCGGTGAAACAGGCATTAAACCAGCTTGTGTCAACGGGACTTGTGGTTTCCATTCCGAAATGCGGCATGCGTGTGCGCACTTTTACTTTTCAGGATATGAAGAATAACTGGGAAGCCCGGCTGATGATTGAACAGTTTTGCGCTGCTGCGGCTGTAGATACCGTACGGCGCGATGAGCAGTTCATCAGTAATGTGCGGAAACTTCTGCAGGTAACTAACGAGGCTTATGAGAAATGTATTCAGGACTACACAAAGGAAAATTTCAGCCATCTGTCCGAATACGACCGGCGGCTTCATACGGAAATCATCAAATGCTGCCAGAATGACCAGATCGTGAACATGTATGAAAGCCTGAATGTTTATGCAGGTATGTTCACTGGTTTTACATGTCATAATAAAGAAACATTACGAGGTGTTCAGTGGGAGCATACGAACATCGTAAACCAGCTGGAACTTTGCGATACGGAAGGTTTAAAAAAGGCACTGGAGCAGCACGTGTATTCCACAATCCAGATCTACCGGCAGGCAGAGAATGAACAATAGAAGAATTGGAGCATTACAAGAGATGAGTCCTCGGATTCATCTCTTTTTCTTTTCCCCCTTAAGCATAATTCTGAGGACTGGTTCATAGTATTAAATAAGCTGTATGAAATTATGGAAAGACCTTAAGGAGAGAAAAGGATGGCTGAGAGACGTTACTCCATATCCCAGGCCGGCAGGCTGGTGGGCGTGGAGAATCATGTGCTCCGTTACTGGGAGGACGAGCTGCATCTGGAGATACCGCGGGACAGAAAAAATCAACGGTATTATACAAAGCTGCATATTGAGATGTTCCAAAAGATTAATGAGCTAAAGGAAAAAGGGTATCAGCTGAAGGCAATTGAACCGGTGTTAAAGAGGATGCTGGCTGGAGAACAGGAATTGGATCTCAATGAGGTCCTGAGGCAGAATGCTGCAGAAATCCTAAGACAGACATCGACCGGTGCAGCGCAGCTGGAACCGGAAACTGTGTATCGTTATGCGGCGGAAACCGGCCAGGATATGGCAGCGCCAGATAGTATGAATGAGGAGAGTGTGGAGAGCAATATGGATGGGGAAGCAAAGACAGAGGTAGCAGCCAGAATGGAAGAAGAGCCTGCGGTAATGTCACATCAGGACAAGCTGGATCAGTTTCAGCAGCTCATGAACCACATTATTGGCAATGCCATTGGACAGGCTATGAGGCAGAACAATGAAGCTCTGAGTGAGGAAATCAGCCGTCAGGTCAACGATCGTATGGTGCAGGAGCTGGAGTACATGATGCGGATCAGTGACGAGAAGGAGGAAGAGCGGTTCAAAGCGCTGGATGAGCTGCTGCGGGCCCATCAGAAGGAAAATAAGGGAAAGGCAGAGGCGGCAGCGGCAAGAATGCCGTTTTTCCGGAAAAAGAGATTCGGACGGAGTGGGAAGAAGTTATAATAAAAAGCGTGTGGAGACGATTGTCCGTTCCCACACGCTTTTTCGATGCGTTTCCGCTCTTTATTTATCAGCCAGGATCTCATTGATGCCGTTTACCAGCGCATCACAATCAATACCATGAACCATGCATGCCTCTTCCAGAGACTCTCCCTGAGAAGACGGGCAACCCAGGCAATGCATACCTGCACGCATTAAAATCGGGGCGATCAGATCGCTCTTCTGAAGCAGCTCACCGATTAACATATCTTTACTGATCTGCATGTGAAATTCCTCCTTTTGGATATACTACATTACACTATAATACTTTTCACCAAAATACGCAAGTAATATTCATAAAACAGGAGACAGTACACATGATGAAATTTTATTGAATATATACAATTCATAGTCTTTTTCTAGGAATTATTTCAAAATAGTTACCCAAAGCTAACTTGATATTGTACCTTATTTTGTTCAAAAGTGCAATATTTCCCTCTTGAATATTTTTAAAATATAGTATACAATGATGTCAGCGAAATGATTATAGAATATTTAAGGAGGATATTATCATGGCATATGTAATTTCTGATTCTTGTGTTAGTTGCGGTACCTGCGAGAGCGAGTGCCCGGTAAGCGCTATTTCCCAGGGAGACAGCCAGTACGTTATCGACGCTGACGCTTGCATCTCCTGCGGTACCTGTGCAGGTGTTTGCCCGACCGGCGCTATCAGCGAGGGTTAATTAAGACACAAACCATCAAATGCCCCTTCTGTATTTGCGGTACAGAAGGGGCATTTTTTGTATGAGAGGAAATTGCGTCCTATCATACAATAACGCTCCGCGAGAATATACCTTGGCACATTCTTTTTATGAAAGGAGATTTCCCATGACAAAGAAAAAACCGTTGATTGCCCTTACTCCATACTTCAACATAGAACGTGATGAACCATATATGCGGCCAGCTTATTTAAAGGCTATTCGCGCGGCCGGAGGCATTCCGATGATCCTGCCTCTTGATCTGGAAGAAGAAGATCTCCAGCAGATTGTCGATACCTTTGATGGCTTTTTGTTTACCGGCGGTCCGGATATCCACCCTTTTTATTTTGGGGAGGAAACACAGGCGCACTGCGGAAATGTCTGCCTGCGGCGTGATCGTATGGAAATACTGCTATTAAAACTGGTAATGCAAACCGGAAAACCGGTCTTTGGTATCTGTCGCGGTATCCAGCTTTTGAATGTGGCTCTGGGTGGTGATATTTATCAGGATATTCCAAGCCAGTTCCCGCAGGATTTTCCGATTGCCCATGTCCAGCCCTTTGATTATGCGATTCCATCCCATAAAGTGGAGGTGCTGCCTGGAACACTTCTGGAACAGCTTACGGGCAGTAATACCTTAAATGTCAATAGCATGCATCACCAGGCATGCCGCAAACTTGCTCCGGGACTGGTGGCATGCGGCCATGCGTCCGGAAATCTGATTGAGGCAGTTGAAAAACCGGATTATCCCTTCTTTCTGGGAGTCCAGTGGCATCCGGAATATCTGTGGGAGCAGGATCCGGCTATCCGGCAGATTTTTGAAGCATTTGTAAAGGCAGCTCGCTTTTATCCCAACTCTTCCGGCAATGCCTCAAAGAAGATATCTTTCCAGGCGCGTTTCAACTGTTTTTCATGAACTACATAAGGCTGCACTCCAATATATTTTGGAACGTTATC
>OHAM01002529.1_pt1 | contig 9949 bp, 8 predicted proteins | sample 1577161 | NCBI WGS metagenome assembly OHAM01 (sample SAMEA3541583, study PRJEB24748) | human gut metagenome | biome: human gut; feature: human-associated habitat; material: faeces | place: China | collected 2012
CCGGCCAGTGCACCTACTGCGGCCACTGTGCCCCCTGCCCCAAGGGCATCGACATCGCCATGGTGAACAAGCTCTACGACCTGGCGGTGATGCAGCCCCAGGTGCCCCAGTCCATCCGGGCCCACTACCAGGCCCTCACCGCCCGGGCGGAGGACTGCATCGCCTGCGGGAACTGCGAGAAGCGGTGCCCCTTCGGCGTCCCGGTCATCCAGCGGATGGAGAAGGTCAAGGAGCTGCGTTTGTTGTGAACTGTGGCGGCTCCAGGCCATGGCTCCGCGGGCCTCTTGCTCATTGTTGGAATCAAAAAGCGCTTCCCGGCCAGGACGGCAGCAACCGCCGCTCCCGGCCGGGAAGTTTTTGCGCTGTGGGCGTATCAAATTCTCACACGCTATACAAAGAATAAGGGCCGAAAGCCATCCCCTACCTGCCCAGCAACCACCGGATACCGGCCACGGTGCGCTCGATCCCCTGGACGAAGTGGTTGCCGGGATTCAGTTGGAACACCGTGTCGATCCCCTGAGCCAGAAAGTGGGCATGGATCGCCTCTGTGTTCTCCTGAACGGTTTTCAGGACCGGATTGCGGGTCTTGGCCTCCCTGTCCCCCAGGGAGAAGTATATGCAGTCCGCCCAGCGCTTCGGCTCGTGGGAGAAGACGTACTCCTTGAAACCAGGAAACCACAGAGAACCGGACATGCACCCCACCCGGGAGAACACATCCGTCTGGCAAATGGCATACAAGGCGAACAGCCCCGCCAGGGAGTACCCGGCGATCCCCCGCCACGCCGGAGGGCCGGGCAGTTCTTTCTCCGCCTCCGGCATGATCTCCTCCACCAGTAGCCGCAGGTAGTCATCCGCCCCTCCGGTAATGCTGGGTGCCCATAATACAGGAAGCAACAAATTTTCAATGATTATGGCATCTGGCAGTCGAGGTTAGCAAAAAAGAAAATGAGCGATACTTGGTTTGAATGACCAGGTATCGCTCATTTGTGTATGCGACAAACTTCCCTTTTCCTGTTCCATCCAGTACAATCTAAATGAAAACAGCAGATTGATTGGAGGTGCGATTATGGCTCAGAACTTAACTTATACCCAATGCGGTGATTATTTTATCCCCGACATCAGATTAGCGCACACAGAAGCACAGATACTTGGCAAATATGGCAGGATGCGTAGAATATTCCTTGAACAGAATAAACCGATACTTTTCAACGATATGATCTTGAACGAAACGCTGTTTCTGCATCTGTGGGAAGTACAGCAGACCTGTGTAAAGCGAATGGAGTTGCTGATGGAGGAGTTGTTGGCGAATAATCCTGCTCCAGACAAGGCAACACAGCAGCTTGTATGGGTAGCACATATGAATAGTTTGAAAGCACAGGCGGAAGAAAGCGTCCTCCGGGAACTGGTCTATGAGGAGGACATCGTATGAAAATTCTTGAAGAATTTTGGTACGGCAATATTGAGCCTACCGACTACGATACTTCTTCCTGTAAAGAGTATAAGAAATTACAGGAACTGATTTGCCGGAATGAAGAAAAACTCCGAGTAGCTATGACGGACGAACAGAAAACATTGTTCGAGAAATACACGGATTGTGTCCGAGAACATCAAACCATTACGGAGTGCCTGATATTCCAGAACAGCTTTAAGCTGGGTGCCAGAATGATGTTGGAAGTCATGGAAGAATAAAGAACATAGACGATTTGATGCCACCCGTAGGAGCGATCCTTCGGGTGGCATTTTGTATCTATCAAAATGCAAAAAATATTTTCCGTCTGTCCAAAATCGGTGTTTTCAATCGTTATTATAGTTAAACGAATATGAGGGGGGTGATATGTTGTCCGAGAAATTATTGAAACAGGTGGCTGAGGAATTGGCGCTTGCCATGAATGAGAGTTTACCGAAGCCAGAAGAATGTCAGCATCAGTTCTCTGAGACATTTGAGAGCAAAATGCAGCTCCTATTGTCCTCTGTTCTAATCAATACGCAAATAGCAGTGGTTGCTCCTGAACTGAGTTACAACTAAACCCATAAATTGCAATGAAGGCTGTCCTATTTGGTCAGCCTTTTCTCTGTGGATTCACAATTCAAGAACCGTGAAAATCACAATGTAATAATACTGGTTATAGTGATACTGATCCTTTCCTATCCGACTTTCTTATTTGAACGGTTGACACAATGTGGAATGATGACTATAATATTCATATAGCATTATTGGAGGTAACCGTATGGACAATACGACACAATTGTCTTTTGACTATAATTCATGTTTCAAAAGTATTTACTATCAGCTATATTCGAATAGCAGTACGAGCCGTGCCGAAAGAATTGTATCCGATATTACCAAGGTTCTTTTGTGTAAATTAATAGCAGAACAGGACAATATTCAAGATATTAGCAGTTTTTCCGGGAAAGAACTACTGAGAATGCTTAAGGAAAAATACCCGCAAAGTTGCGAGCAATACGATGATTTTTCTTTAAGCGATGGTGATATTGCTGTTGTACTTAACACGTTGAGTAACATATCTTTACTTGATGCGCCGTCCCATATCATAGGGGATGCTTTCCAAGCTATAATTGGGCCGAGAATCAGGGGGGATAAGGGACAGTTTTTTACTCCAAAAGAATTGGTCGAATGCATGGTGCGTATTGTAAATCCCCAAAATCAAAGTGTAATTATTGATCCCGCTTGTGGAACCGGCGGTTTTTTAACAGAAGCATATACATATGCCAAATCTGTTGATTGTATAGATGAGACGAGCATTCGTCTTATTGGCGTAGATAAAGATAGAGATATGGCTGATATGGCGTTAGCTACAACCGAGATTATCAGCCATGGTAATTCAGCAGTATTCAATAGAAATTCTTTAGAGATTTTATCTCCTGATAGTGACTTGTATAATTTAGTTGAAAGTGCAGATTTAATTCTTACAAACCCACCGTTTGGAGCTAAAATCGGCATCACTGATGACTCTTTGCTTCGCTTATATGAATTTGGCTACAACTGGACATATTCAGAGAAAGACAAAACATGGTATAGGTTAAATACCATAGTGAAAAACCAAGCACCACAAGTTCTGTTTTTAGAGCTATGTGTTCGTATGCTTAAGCCAGGAGGAACAATGGCTATTGTTCTGCCAGAGGGGATTTTCGGCAATAAGTCATTAGGATATATCTGGGCATATCTAAAAAAACACGGTAAAGTTTTGGCTATGATTGATTGTCCAAGAAACACATTCCAACCGTCGACAGATACAAAGACCAATGTTTTGATATATCAAAAAGGAATCGAATTTTCTGATGAGATAATTGTTTCTGTTGCTAAAAATTGTGGGCACGATAAACGAGGAAGAATTACAAACTCTGTCAATGAAGCATTACCAAATGATTTCGAATTAATAGCCCAGACATATATGAATGATCCAGATGAAAAAGTTTGGAAAAAAGTGCAGTTGATAGGCAATTATTTTGTTCCGAGATATTTAGCAGGAAAAGCTACACATCATAACCCTGATGAATATATATCAATTGGTGAAATGATTCAAAAAGGGTACTTAAAGAGGAAAAGCGGAAAAGAAGTTGGTAGCGAAGCATATGGAACAGGTTCGATTCCTTTTGTTAGAACCTCAGATATTATTAATTTTGAAATATCTAGCGATCCAACAAATTCAGTAAGCGAGGAGATTTATCAACAATATGCTCCTCAACAAAATTTGTCCGTTGGTGATATCCTGTTCATTGCAGATGGTAGATATAGGATCGGAAAAACAGCAATTATTACAAAATACAATATCAAAAGTTTGATTCAAAGCCATATAGAAATTCTTTCGTTAACCGAAGCTGCACCGTTTTCCCCATATGAATTTCTGTATTGTCTGAACTCAGACGAAGTTCAGGAACAGGTTAGAAGTTTAATCTTTATACAGTCTACACTTGGAACGTTAGGCAATAGAATTCAAGAAATTAGTATCCGAATTCCTGAAAGAACAAAGGAATGGAAAGAAAAAATACACGCATTCCAACGAAACATTGAAATGCGTGCGGAATGTTTATTTATGCTGAAACAGAACGAGAACTCTTTTGAATTATAAAGATTTTTCTTCTTCTACTCGAGCTAAGATCGCCTCAATCCACTGATAGAATTCATCTAAGGTTTTTGCACCCTGCGCAATATTACATTCACGGTGACCAAACCCTACATTTTCTGGATTGTGCATACGAGGGTTTTTATGGCAAGTCTCAATGGCTGCTTTTCCTCTGGCAGCCATTGAGAACAATTCATAATCTAATGGCAAACGACAAATAACACAACGAGTCGTATTGGGAACCATCGTACCAAAGATATCTTCCAAATATTCTTTAATGGCCATAGGCGCTTCTGGAGCGTTCTCCATTTGATACACAAGCCATGTAAGCTTTGCCGCCACTAAGGTACAGGAATCATAGTCTGCAGCTTTCTCACGCAATTTAGCAATGACACCGGGTTTCAATTCAGCCATATTGATACCGTATTTAAGTAATTCTTCGTCATCAAGAAGCATTACCCATCGAAGAATTCGATTAGGACCTGCATCGGCACTTTTCCAAGCGGCGCCAGTAGTCATAGTGGCATCTCGTTTAATCTTTTCTGCGACCTGTTTGTTGATAGACTTAAGATGATTTAAAAAGGGAAACTCTTCGCATTTTCCTGAATGTCCTTTAGGACAATGGCATTTATGTTCTGCAACATCGGCATACTGTGATCTTGTAGGTATTACTTTATGACAAAATTCCATAGTCATTACTCCTTTAGTTCTTTTTTGTATAACAGTAATTCGGAAGGCTCAACATTTAGTGCTTGAGCGATTATTACTATATTTTTTAGACTGACATTGCGATCGCCACGCTCAATTGCACCTACATAAGTGCGGTGGAGGTCACAAAGATCTGCTAATTGCTCTTGAGTTAATTTTCGTTCGATGCGTAAGGCTCTAACATTAGCACCGAGTATATTAAAATAATCCATGAACCTACCTCCTTGGGAACGATACTTATATTCTTCATTATACAGGAGCAAAAATTAAAAGTATGCAGAATATAAGTAGCATTTTAAGGAGGGAACTCAAATTTAGGATCAGTGTAAAAAAAGGAGGTGAAAAGGTGGTCGATTTTTATAAATCAGATGTAGGAGCACAAGCTGCGTGGAAGGGGTTCTCATCTCAAACGCTTTATATTGCATCCAGACTCATTTCCGATGAAGGCGGATACGAGTATTACCCGGAAGATATTGAGGATTTGGTAGTCAAAAAGAATGGCGCTGTAGTAGAAGCTGTTCAGGTCAAGAACATATCAGCCGATATAACGCTTTCAAGTCTTGCTGCTACAAAAACTTCCCAGAGCGGCGAAGGATTCTTTAATCGCATGTGTAGCTTACACAAACAAAATCCATCTTTCGGATGTATTAAGGTTGTCCACTTTAACGCTCTTGGTGCTGAACTGCAGGAAGTACAAAAAGGAAATACAAATACCAAAAAAGCTATAACGAAAAAGCTTGTAGAAAAACATGGTTTATCCGTAGAGGACGCAGCATGGTTGATTGATTCTGTGCATTTTGAAAAAGTCAATCTTGATGATTTAGAGTTAAATATTCAGACTCAAATCAGTGAGTATGTTCCCGTAATGTCTGCACCTACATTGGCAAAAGAACTACTAATTCATCATATTTCTGTACTATCAAAGGGCAAAGGATACACAACACTAAAATTATGGCAAGAAAAGATCCATGAAATTGGAACAAATATTGCCGCATTAGATGGATTTTACAAGGAATATAACAAGTCTCTTGTTCGCTTAGATGAATTGCAACTAAATGGCGATCATAAACAACTGGAAAAAGAGTATTTACAAGGTGTGTCTGCACATCCTACGCATATTCGTAACAATTTCGATTTCAAACGAAATTATTGGATGGAAGAGATTCAAGCTGTAATCAACAGTAAAGGAGTCGCAATTCTTAAGGGCGTATCTGGTCAAGGAAAGACCACCCTTTGTTATCGCTACTTAATTGATACATATCCTGAAGGCTGGGTGTTTTGTGTACGTACCATTGCTAACGAAGGCCAAGCACAAAATTTAGTTTCAGCGTTAGAAGGTCTGGGTAAGCACAATAAGCACCTCATCATCTATATCGATGTACAACCAGGCGAAACACTTTGGGCATTTTTACTTCAAGAGTTACAATCTCGAGGCCTTTCCATTCCAGTTCTTATTTCCATCCGGGATGAAGACTATAACCGAACACCTATTAGTGGGAAAGCAATCCAATATGGGATTATAGAGTTGGCTTTATCAAAAGAAGAAGCTGCACGTATTTATAGTTCTTTTACAGAAACACAGCCTCACGCTGAGCACAGAACTTTTGAAGAAGCATGGCAAACCTTCGGTGGTCAAGGACCATTGATTGAATTTGTATATTTGCTGACAAATAATCAGACTTTGGCACAGCGACTCCAGGACCAGGTAGATGCATTGCTGCGAGAAGGTATTTCTGATGATTGGTTAGAATTACTTCAGTTGGTTTGCTATGCTGGGCGATTAGGATGTACCGTTAATCTTGTTGCAGCAAAAAATGAAATTCATTGTTCAACAATGCACGCTGCTATTAGACGTCTGAAAGGCGAATATCTAATCAGGGTAGTTGATGATAACACCATCGAAGCACTTCATCCGGTGCGTGCGAAAATTGTTTTTGATGTGTTATGCAATCAGATTTGCACCGACCCCAGAGAAGTTGCATTCAAAGCTTTGCCGTGTATATCATCGCAAAATGTGCGAGTTGTTCTGTTAGATTATTTCTCTAATCAACAATATGATATCAAAGATGTACAGAGACTCTCTCAAATAAAGTTCTGTGACTGGGTAGGATATGCAAATGCTATTAGGTCAATGCTTTGGTTAGATGCAAAGCGTTATGTTGAGAGCAACATGACATTCATTAGCTCTCTGGTAGCAAAACGTGGCAAAGGATGGCTTTGTTTCTTGCCGCTTGATCTTTCTGGTATTGAACGATCCGATGAGCTAATTGCAGATGGGATAAAAGATCTGTCTATCTTCAACAAGGTAGATTTACAAAATGCCATCGATGAGGTTAAAAATTCACTAACTTCACTTTCCATCAATTATGAAGCAACAGATTGCTTTATAAATAATAGTGAAATACCATCGTTTTTGCCTAATACAGATACTGAACGTTCATCGTTTGGATATGCACTATTTTGGATGGCAAAGCGAGATAGGAAAGTTACATTGCCCTTCAAGGTTGATGAAATAGTTACCAGTATATACGCTGGGGAACTCCAACCCTCTGCGGATGCAATACGTGGGCTCTTTGAACATCCTGCTTTAGAGGAAAGTTATTTGGCTGCTGTAGATATATTCGTGGAGAGGCTTATCCGTGAAATGCAAGTACTTACTTTTTCGGTTACAAGCGATGAAGTGTCATGTAAATTCATTCCGCCTCTTTCGACAGAAACAACGATTCCTGAGAACACCAAAAACACAAATCAGTATTGGCGAATTAAAATGCTGGATATTTTAAAGCAACTATATCCAGAGAAAGAGTATATCGATATTGAGTTGATTGGTGTTGATCTTCTTCGTGATCTGGGGATTGAAGCTTTAGACCATAAACTTCACATCCATAAGAGTAAGCGCCCAAATACATGGGTTTCTGAATTGAATGGATGGACAAAAATACGAATAGATTATAGCTTACGTCCTTCTTCTTGGCAGGAATATGTGGCTGATATTGATGAGATAAGAAGTAATGTCAACGATTTGATTGTTGAAACAATCAAGCTCATTGATGATGTATACAGAAAAGGGAGATATACACAGGATCGAGGAAAAAGGGTTGATGATCGGCTAAAAGTGTTTAAAGAACACACCTTTGCCGAAAATCGACTTCCCACTTTTGCTGTTGATCCGTACTGTCTTTATTCTGAAGGAAACGCAAAAAGCCCTGTTGCAGAGTATTTTACAATGCGTCAATTGCTTTCGGTTAGTAAGTATGAGAAATTTAGAAAACGATTGAATGATGTGTATTCCTCGTTGGATAATTTTTATAATCAGTTTATTGAAGTTCTTCGTGTAAGAATTAATAAGCAAGATATTAGCATTGTTAAGAATCCAAGACTCGCTATGTTTAATCTTTATTCTGCGGCTAAAGCCATCGTGGACTTCCAGAAAGAGTATGAATTGTTGTTTTCCGAATACAGTTCACTTAATGAAGATTTTGCAAAGCAAGAACTTGAGAATATTCTTACTTTAGTTAATGTTTGGCGTTATGTGCTTGATAATCAACCGAAAGGTTGCGCCATTGCTTATGATTCAAAACAAAAATATCGCAAGGGAACAAACTATTTTTGTGATACGCTTTCAAAAGCAGTTACGGCGGTGAACGGTACCCTTCTTAAAGGTAATAAACATGCCTACATCATTGTTGATTACAATATGGAAGAAGATAATACCCTTGAGAATGAATACACCAGAATCGTGATGACGATCAGGGATGTATTTAAAAACAGTATTTTGCCATCAAGTGATAGATGGTATTTGGAAACGCAATCCTTAGAGTTAGCATATGTACCTGTTTTTTCTGGTGTGCTCTCGCCGGCAGTGTACTCGATTCCGTTCTATAAACTTTTGGATACAGAAGAATCCCGAATAGCAAAACCGATGTATCCGTGTGAAATAGAACCTGTGCTAATTGAAAAAATGAATGCAACAAATTCTTTGAAGCTGTGGATTGAGTCCATGAAAAAACTTGGCGAGATGAAGTTATACATTCAGAGGTATCAGCAAATTGTTCAGACGTCTATTGACGAGAAATGTCTTTGTAGTATGACTGCATACACAGAAATGCTGATTGACCAAATCAATACATTGTGGAACGACTTCATTTTGGTCGAAGATCTCGTAAGCGAACTGATTGAAAATGCAAATGAGCAAAATAGTGAGTTGCTAAATGTTGTAAAACTTTTCTTTAATTGTTACGAAGAACTCGAAACTGTAATAAGTACACAAAATGATCCGAGCGAACTTATACAAATAATCGAAACGGTATCCATCATAATGTTTCTCTTATTGCCTTCAGTATCGTAAATTTTTTTAATATCCAATATGATAAAGAGTCCGTCTATTGGCATTTTGTTAATTGATGGACCCTTTGTTTTACGTTGAAAGCGTTATAAACGATATATAAAGGTTGGGAAAGATATACTTCCCGACAATTTGTCGGGAATAAAAAATAACTTCTGCGCAAATTGATCAGAAGTTGAAATTGTTAGTTATCGGCTCTGACTTCGTGCCAAGTTGACACGAGTTTACTTCTCGCTAAATTGGCGGGAGATACTATTCCTACCCTTTTACTTGTTCCCAAATAGGGCACAAGTTCAAAAATGCAAAAGGAGAATTTTGTCTTGTGGACGAATTGGTGTGCACCCCGTCAAGTAGACAGCGAAATAATTTACATTTTACGCATGAAAATCCTTCCTGCATACCATATGGTGCTGGGTGCTATGCAGCCAGTAGACGGTCATGGACTTCCATAGGGGTCCGCACACCCAGGCCGCGCTGGAGGCGGTGGAAGTTGTAATAGGTGATGTACTCCTGGATCATCTTGACCAACTGCTCCCGGCTGGTGAACCGCCTGCCATAGTAGCGCTCCCGCTTGAGGATGCCCCAGAAGCCCTCCATGGGGCCGTTGTCAATGCACTTTCCCACCCGGGACATACTCTGTGTAATGCCAGCTGCAGCCAGCTTGTCATGGAAGATCTGAGTGGTATAGGCGCTGCCCCGGTCGCTGTGGAGCAGAGGGCGGGCTCCGGGATTGCCCTCCAATGCCTGAGCCAGAGTGCGATGGACCAAGGCAGCGTCGTTGGTGTCCCGGATGACAAAGGAAACGATGCGC
>OHAM01002532.1_pt1 | contig 9942 bp, 10 predicted proteins | sample 1577161 | NCBI WGS metagenome assembly OHAM01 (sample SAMEA3541583, study PRJEB24748) | human gut metagenome | biome: human gut; feature: human-associated habitat; material: faeces | place: China | collected 2012
TTTGTCTCCCCTTTCTGGATGCCAAAAAGAGTAGGTCCTAATCCAAGTGAAAATTCATTTACACGGATTCCATTTGCTTTGGCAAGTAAAAAATGTCCCAATTCATGAAACAGAATGATAATGCTGAATATAAGTAATGCGATAATAATTTTCATGTAAAAAACCTTTCATGCAGTCTTGTTAAATTTTGAAGTGCTTTATCTTGCACTCATCTTTTTTTCAATAAACTCATAAGCAGCCGCTTCTGTCCCCAAAATCTCATCCACATCCGGATGTGCGATAAACTCTGCATTTTCCATACACGCTTCAATAAACTCTGTGATCTCTAAATAAGAAATCTTCCGGTCTAAAAACAGACTGACTGCTTTCTCATTTGCCGCATTGTAAACGGTTGGAATATTTCCGCCCTTTTCCATCGCCTGATATGCCAGTGCGAGTCCCCGGAAGGTATCGGTATCCGGCTTTTCAAACGTAAGGTTTGCAATCTCAAAAAGATCTAACCGTTTGCCGGATAAATTTCTGCGCTCCGGATAATAGAGTGCATACTGGATTGGCAGGCGCATATCCGGTGTGCCGAGCTGCGCGATCACTGCTCCGTCCTGATATTCCACCGCGGAATGAATGACACTCTGCAGATGTACCACAACCTGAATCTGGTCTAGTGTCACATCAAAGAGCCATTTTGCTTCCATTACTTCCAGACCTTTGTTCACGAGTGTGGAGGAATCTATCGTAATCTTTCTTCCCATGCTCCAGTTCGGATGCTTTAGGGCATCTTCCACCTGAATGTCTTTTAAATCGTCGAGTTTTCTTCCACGGAACGGTCCGCCGGAAGCTGTCAGCAATATTTTGCTGATCTTATTATCTCCTGCGCCCTGTAATGACTGGAAAATGGCACTGTGCTCACTGTCTACCGGAAGGATTGGTACATCATATTCCTTTGCAAGCGGGATAATGATATGTCCGGCAGTCACAAGAGTTTCTTTATTTGCCAGTGCGATTTTCTTTCTGGCTTTAATGGCTGCAATGGTAGGTCTGATTCCCAGCATTCCGACAATCGCTGTCACTAAAATCTCACTTTCCGGAATCACCGATACCTCAAGAAGTCCCTCCATTCCAGATACGATCTTGATACCAAGATCTTTCGTGTTCGTCCGAAGTTCAGACGCTTTCTTCTCATCCCATACACTGACTAACGCTGGATGAAACTCACGCATCTGCGCTTCTAATAATTTAATATTGCTTCCGGCAGCCATTGCAACAACCTGAATATCTCCCTGTTCTCTCACAATATCCAGTGTCTGTGTTCCGATTGATCCGGTGGAACCTAAAATTGCAATTTTTTTCATGTTATGTTGTCCTCACTTTCGCTCCTGCTTCGTGTACATTATAATTTTATAAAATTCACTGCCAGAAAATAAATGATCGGTGCTGTAAAAATCACACTGTCAAACCGGTCTAAAATACCGCCATGTCCCGGAATCAGTTTTCCATAATCTTTGATCTCGTAATTTCTCTTGATAGCAGACGCGGTAAGATCTCCGACCATAGAAATCAATGCACCAACCGCACTGATTCCTGCCATGATCCATACATGTGTCTGATCAATCTGCATCGCATTTTTAAAGATCATACCGTAAATGATCGTAAGAAGCGCAGCTCCTACAACACCGCCAACTGCACCCTCTATGGATTTCTTCGGGCTTAATTTTGGTGACATTTTGTGTTTTCCAATCAACATTCCAACGCAATAGGCGCAGGTGTCACATCCCCAGGAACAAAGGAAAATGAGCCATACAATATAAGCTCCCGCCTCGATCATACGTGTCTGGTACACATAGGAAAGCATCACTGCCACATAAAAGACACCAAAAAATGCAGCCAGAACCTGTTCTGTCTTATACTTCGGATAAGTAAAAACATAGGCAGACATCATAAGAATCAAAACGCCCAACACAAATACCATAGTATCCGGCAGAAATGCAAATTTCAGATTGCAGTAATACAGCGTTGCGCCGAGATAACCAATGATTCCCACTGCCTCTTTTTCAATATGGAAAATACGATATAATTCAAACATTCCAATATAGGAAATGATCAGTGTGGAAACCAATAACACATCCCCACCTGTAATGATCAGAACAAGTGCAGCGATCACTAACACAATTCCACTTAATAATCTTGTTTTAAACATTATTTTTCTCCATCCTCTTCTGACAGTGCACCAAACCTGCGGTCACGCTTATTATATGCTTCCACTGCCTTTTCTAATTCTTCTTTATGGAAATCCGGCCACGGAACTTCCGTAAAATAAAATTCACTGTAAGCTAACTGCCATAACAGATAATTGGATAACCTCTGCTCGCCGCTGGTACGGATCAGAAGATCCGGGTCCGGAATATCTCTGGTATCTAAATATGTTTCAAAATGCGTCTCATCAATCTCCTGTTCCGAAAGCTTTCCGTCACGCAGATCTGCATACATCTTTCTCATGCCACGGATCATCTCATCACGGCTTCCGTAATTAATGGCAATCTGAAGATTCAGACCGTCGTTATGCGCAGACGCCGCCTCCAATTGCTGAATCTGTTTCTGGAACTTTTCACTGAGCTTTGTCGTATCACCGATCACTCTGACACGCATGTTATTCTTATCTGCAGTTTTAATACAGTTTTTCAGATAAGATTCCAATAACTTCATCAGCGCACTTACTTCATTTTCCGGGCGGTTCCAGTTTTCGGTAGAAAAAGCATACAATGTCAGATACTTTATTCCCATATCATGGGCAGCCTGGCAGACCGTTTCTACATTCTTGGCTCCAACGGTGTGACCGTAGTTTCTTGGCATTCCTTTGCTTTTTGCCCATCTTCCATTTCCATCTAATATGATTGCTACATGCTGAGGAATTTTCATATTATCCTAATAAATCCTTTCTGATACTGTTTCCAAGGAAACAAAAATCATCTAACAACTTTTATTGCGGGTTTTCACCGCATATCTTTAAAGTTACGAAAATGAGGACACGATTTTCTCATGCCCCCACTCCTTCTTATATTTCAAAACGAAACTTATACAGTTAAAATCTCTTTTGTTTTAACCTCCACTGCCTCATCAACAGCAGCAATATATTTATCTGTCATTTTCTGTGCATTTTCTTCTAATGCTTTGATCTCGTCCTCAGAAACATCTTCTTTTGCAAGTTTCTTAAAGGAATCATTTGCATCACGACGGATGTTACGAATAGCTACTTTTGCACTTTCACCTTTCTTCTTTACATCCTTTGCAAGATCTTTACGTCTTTCCTCTGTCAGTTCCGGGAATAAAAGACGGATTGTTTTTCCATCATTGGTAGGATTGATTCCAAGATCAGATGTCATAATCACTTTCTCGATCTCTTTGACCATGGAAGCCTCCCAAGGCTGGATCTGAATCATTCTAGGTTCCGGAACATTTACGTTTGCCACCTGCTGGATTGGTGTTGGTGTTCCATAATAATCAACTCTCAATTTATCAAGAACATGTGGATTCGCACGTCCTGCACGGATGCTTCCGAATTCCTCTGATAAATTGTTCATGGTTTTCTGCATTTTTTCATCAAACTGAACTAATCTCTCGTCCATAAATCCTCCTTGTTTTCCACCTATTTATACAGTTACTTTTGTACCGTTAAATTCTCCGCTCATTGCTTTCACAATGCTATTTTCTTCATTTAATCCAAATACATACATTGGCATTTTATTCTCCATGCACATAATGGATGCTGTGAGATCGACTACCGCAAGTTTCTGGTCAATGACTTCCTGAATCGATACTTCATCATATTTCTTAGCTGAAGGATTCAGCTTTGGATCACTGTCATAAACACCATCGATTGCCTTAGCAAGATAAATACCTTCTGCTTCCATCTCAATCGCACGCAATACAATTCCTGTATCTGTAGAGAAATATGGATGACCTGTACCACCGGCGAAGAATACGATCTTTCCTTCGTCAAAGCATTTATTTGCTTCATCCTTTGAGAAAAGTTTTGTCATGCTTCCACATAAAAATGGAGTAAAAATCTCTGTCTCCATTCCAACCGAACGGAAAATCTCAGATACATAAATACAGTTCATGATCGTTGCTAACATACCGATCTGATCTGCCTTTGGTCTGTCGATTGTCTCAGAAGTTCTTCCTCTCCAGAAGTTACCTCCACCGATCACAATACCGATCTGGATTCCTTTGTCTGCAATCTGTTTTACCTGTTTTGCAACTTCTGTAACGGTTGGTTCATCAAAACCTGTATGTTTTTCACCGGCTAAAGCTTCTCCGCTTAATTTCAAAAAAACTCGTTTCATTTATGAATCCGTTTCCTTTCTGGATTATTCATTATTCTTGGCAGCAAAAAGGCTCTCAACATCAACATCTGAGTAGCACTGGGAGCAGAAACCTTCGATGACTGCACCATTATTGATCTGTACAGAACGGGATTTGATGTTACCCATAACAACAGCGGATGTGTCAACGACAACAGGTCCCTGGACATCAATGTCACCTTTAATTGCACCTGCAATAACTGCAGATGAAGATGTTACATTACCAATGATCACAGAGCCAAGTCCGATCTTAACAGTTCCGGTGCTTACGACTTCTCCCTCAATTTTAGCTGCATCAGCAAAAAATTCAGAAGAATTGCTGTTACCTGTTACTGTACCTGTTACAACAAGTTTTCCGTTACATCCAATGTCTCCCTGAACGTTTCCTCTGATATCTAAAGATCCGTTTGATACGATATCTCCTTTGATGATTGTTCCCTCTGTGATTACAGATACCTCATCTGATACTGGTTTTGTCTCATTGACAACTGGTGTTACATTGTCTGCCATTTTTCTTTCCTCCTGCGTATTTTTCACTTCATTTGCTGGCATTACTGGCTGTTCCGGTTTCTTTGCAACCGTCTGCTGTACATTCGGTGTAACAGGAACAGATTCATTTTTCACTGGTGTCTGCTGTTTTGCAGTCTGAGATGTTACCTGCTCTAAAAGACCATCTAACTTTGATAATTCAGATTCAACATCTACTTCATTTTCCAGTGTGTTCACTACTAAATCTTCATCGGCAGTGTTGTCTTCTAAATTGTCTTCACCTGGCATTAATTCATTCACAGCCTGTGAAAAATCATCTTTAAAATCTTTAAAAAATCCCATAATCTTCCTCCATTTATATTTAGCTAATCAATGCTGTCTGCCTTGACATATTGAATAACTGATGTATCTTCATCAATCGGTAAAATCTCAGCGCCCATTTCATTTAATGCCTCAATTATTGGTGCTAATGCCTCTACCGTTGTTGACTTATCGGATGCGTCATGCAGTAAAACAACTGACGTTTTATATTTTACTACATCATCTACCACATTCGCAACTATTTCCTCTGCAGAATATGCATTTGATGCTGCATCCCCCGCAGAAATGTTCCAGTCATAATAGATAACGCCCTGTTCATTCAGATAATGGATAAAATCACTCATTGGTACATTACTGATCTGATTACTGCTTCCCCCCGGGAAACGGTAATAAATGCTCTCTACACCGGTCACCTGATACAATTCATCACGTAAGCGGTTAAAATCTTCCTCGAAAGCATCTTTCGACTGATAAATCTGACTGTATTTGTTGGAATAAGAATGCATACCGAGTGTATGCCCTTCCTCCACGATCCTTTTATATAATTCCTGTGAATCTTCATCTTCTTATCCGACCACAAAAAAAGTAGCCTTGACATTATACTGCGCTAAAATATCAAGAATTGCCTCTGTATTCTCAGACGGTCCGTCCTCAAAAGTAAGATAAACTTTATGTACATCGCCCTCACTGGCGAGATTATCTTCCTCAGATATCCCGGTTGCCGGAGGCATCACAGAATCGTAATCGCTCTTTGTCTCCGTTGCTTCTGTAACGTCCGTATAAACAGACTCCCCTGCGCTTTCCGGTTTTTGTGCATTTTCCTGCTGTGTCTGCTCCACAGTGCTCACGGTTACGATCTGGTCTAGCTTATGCTGGATCTTTATCACCTGCACAAACAAAACCGCGATCAAGATCATGGAAATGATGATCCAGCCGGCAATTGTAAAAATAATGCCATTCCGGATTCGCCCAATTCTCTTTCTGCGCTTTCTTTGATTATTTATTACCTCTGCATCATGATCCTGCATGGAATAGTCCTCACGTTCCTCTTTCGTTTCCTATCTATTGTAACACATTTTTTCATTTGTGCAACAGAAAAGGGGCGAAGCCGCAAAAACAGCTCTGTCCCTTTCATTTCATAAAATATTATTCTAATGTGAATTTGTTTACGATCTCCCGCAGTTCATCAACACACTGGTAACATTCTTTCACTTTATCCGTTGTGCTTGAGGTCTTTTCAACCATATCCGATGTTTTTTCTGCAATATCCGTAACGCCGACAGAGGATTCACCTACCGTATCATTAATGCCGCTTAAAGCACCTGCAATCTGCTCGATTGCGCCTGCGAGCTGCGCCATGGAATTCTTGATACCTTCCATGCTGTTCTTAAATACATTCGCATCATCCTTATATTGTTCACTAACCTGTTCAAATTCTTTGTAATCAGCAGATACGCTCTTCTCAAGGAACTCTGTTGTCTCTTCCAGACATTCCGACATATTTCCAACTGCCTCATTGACTTCTTTGACGATCGTGCTGATATTTGCGATTGCCTGTGAAGTCTGGTCTGCAAGGCTTCCAATCTCTGTTGCAACAACTGCAAATCCACGTCCGGCTTCCCCTGCTCTGGCTGCCTCGATTGACGCATTCAACGCCAGAAGGCTTGTCTGGGAGGAAATCTCCATGATTGTTCCGGTCAGTTCATTGATCTTATCAACTGCTTTCGAACCTTCGATTGCTTTTTCTGCTTTCTCTTTTACAGAATTATAAATATCCATTGTCTTATTGCTTGCGGCGACAGTCTTGGTACGAAGCTGCAAAGCACGATCCATGACAGTCTCAGAATTTTTAGCACCGTCTTCTGCCATGGTATTGATATTTTCGGCTTCCTCTTTGATCTGTGTTACATTTTCATTGATCGTAACGGTCGTTGCTGCTGTTTCCTGCATGCCGGCTGCAAGCTCCTGGCTGGTTGCAGAGTTATCAGAACACATCTGGTTTACTGTATCCGTAACCTCGTTTAACTCAGACACATTCTCATTGATCTTCTGTCCGGCATCCTGAATATTAGCAACCATTTCACGCAGATTTTTACGCATAATATGCATTTCCGTTGCCATAATCCCGATTTCATCTTTTCTGCTGTATAATTTTCTGCTATTAACATTATGTGTAAAGTCAAAATTAGCTGTTCTGGTAATAATATAAGTCAGCTGGTGAATTGGTTTTGTGAGCATGTTTGTCAAACCCCATGCAGCCAGACAGCTGATGATCAGACAGACGCCCATGGTAACCGCCATCAGCCTGACCATATTGGTGATCGGTTCCATGATCTCACCTTTATCAGCAGACATCACAACAATCTTATGGTCAGATGTCAGTGCATATGCAGCATATTTGACTGTTCCATTAAAATCATAAGTAACAACTGCATTCTGCGGAACATTTCCTGACTGTAACTGGCTGACAACGCCCTTTACAACCTCGTTCTCCACAGGTTTACCAATCTTATCAGCGGTCGGATGATATAACATCGTACCGTCAGAATCTACAAGATATCCATATGCGGAACTAATGCCTTCCATACTCATGTCCTGCATGACATAGGTGCATTGGGTAGCAAAATCCAGATCTGACGGAATCTTGTCCAAGGTTTTTGCTGTTGACTCTGTAAGACTCAAAATAAAATTCTCATTGACATTGCTTACTGCCGCCGAAGATCTTACATTTGCGATTGAAATACACGCCATAAGCGATAAAGCCACCATCACAACCACCATTAACATGATCTTTGCTGCGATGGAGTTGATAAATGATACTTTTTCTTTTGTTTCCATAACTATAACACTCCTTCTTGTTTTCTGGTCTGTGTAACATCAGCACTACATTAGTAATAATTATGTTAACTTCTTTATAGACACAATGATAAGGCACTTTCCAACATTTGGCAAGGCTTTTCAACAATATTTTACAGCCATTTTTATAAATTACTGACAAAAAATGCCCTAAAAACATAACCGTCCTCAGGGCATTTCAAAATCATATTTTTTATGCGTTCATTTGAGCCGCAACTTCAGCTGCAAAGTCTTCCTGTTTCTTTTCGATACCTTCACCAGTCTCGAAACGAACAAATCTCTTAACGCTTACAGGTGTACCAACTGCTTTGGAAACTTCGTCTAAATATTTAGCAACAGTCTGTTTTCCGTCTTCAGCTTTTACATAAACCTGATCTACTAAGCAGATTTCTTTTAATTCTTTGCTTACACGTCCTTCGATCATACCATTGATCACTTTCTCTGGTTTCTGGGACTCTTTTGGATCGTTCATGATCTGAGCTAAGAGAATCTCTTTCTCATGTGAGATATATTCTTCGCTGATTTCATCTCTTGAAACATATTTTGGATTTAAAGCTGCAATCTGCATTGCAAGGTTTGTTAAAGCTTCTTTTACAGCATCGTTTACAACTGCTGTTTCAGCCTCAACGATAACACCGATTCTACCGCCACCGTGTACGTAAGATACAACACATCCGTTTGCAGCAACAACTTTCTCAAATCTACGGATTTTAAGGTTCTCACCGATCACTGCAACTTTCTCTACTAAAGCATCTTTTACAGTCTTAGAAGCATCCTCATTCCATTTTTCTTCCATGAATGCATCCATATCAGCTGCATCAGACTCAACAGCCTGCTCTGCAACAGCCTTTACGAACTGCTGGAATGTCTCGTTTTTAGCAACGAAGTCTGTCTCAGAGTTAACTTCGACAACAGCTGCTGTCTTGTCATCTTTTACAACTACTGTACAAAGACCTTCTGCAGCAATTCTGCTTGCTTTCTTCTCAGCTTTTGCCTGTCCATTTTTTCTTAAGTACTCAACAGCCTCGTCCATATTTCCGTCTGTCTCGCCTAAAGCTTTTTTACAATCCATCATTCCTGCGCCTGTTAATTCGCGCAGTTCTTTTACCATAGCTGCTGTAATAGCCATTTTCGTATCCTCCAATATGAATAAATGTTTTTAAAAAATATGCTGTCTGGTTATCCAGACAGCATATTGTAGGTCCTTCTTATGCCTCTGCTTCTTCTGTAGCAGCAGCTTCTTCAGCTACTTCTTCTAAAGCTTCTGCACCCTGATTTGCTTCAATAACAGCGTCTGCCATTTTAGAAACGATTAATTTTACGGCTCTGATAGCATCATCATTACCAGGAATTACATAATCTAATTCTTCTGGATCGCAGTTTGTATCAGCAATACCGATCAATGTGATTCCTAATGTATGAGCTTCCTGAACACAGATTCTCTCTTTCTTAGGATCTACGATAAAGATAGCATCTGGGATTTTCTTCATTTCCTTGATACCGCCAAGGTTTTTCTCTAATTTCTCCCATTCTTTCTTAAGAGCAATAACTTCTTTCTTAGGTAATACTTCGAAAGTACCGTCAGCAGCCATTGTCTCGATCTCTTTTAATCTTGCGATACGGCTCTGGATAGTTTTGAAGTTTGTTAACATACCACCTAACCATCTCTCGTTTACATAGAACATTCCGCAACGCTCTGCTTCAGATTTGATAGCATCCTGAGCCTGTTTCTTTGTTCCTACGAAAAGGATTGTACCACCTTCAGCAGCGATATCAGACATAGCTTTGTAAGCTTCATCTACTTTACCTACAGATTTCTGTAAGTCGATGATATAGATACCATTTCTCTCTGTGTAGATGTATGGAGCCATTTTAGGATTCCATCTTCTTGTCTGATGTCCGAAATGAACACCTGCTT